>ENA-OQER01000167-OQER01000167.1-human-gut-metagenome-genome-assembly--contig:-NODE-167-length-36243-cov-16.053051_pt1 | contig 36243 bp, 39 predicted proteins | sample MGYA00242797_ERZ504639 | MGnify/ENA primary metagenome ERZ504639 (study PRJEB26092, sample SAMD00036306) | human gut metagenome | host: Homo sapiens | study: EMG produced TPA metagenomics assembly of... | reverse complement strand
ATATAAATATATAAAAGGAGGTAGGATGGATATGCTGAAAATTAGTTGGAAGATTTGGAATTTGGAAGATTTTGTTAGCTTGCTTCTGTCTAAAAGGTTAATAATCAAATAGTAAAATAAGTTCTCTACTTTCCGAAATCAGAAAAAAGAAAATATTTCTTCCAAAAAAGGGGCGTTTTTCGGGATTTTATTCATATTTTTGCCCTGTCGTTTGATACGATTTCAACAACAAACAATTCAAAACCTAAAAAAATAGTGGGATTATGAACATATTTAAAAAGCTATTTGGTGGTCAAAAGACTACTGAAGAAGTGAAACAGGAGAAGGAAAAAGACTTCGACATGGTGAAATATGATGGTGTTCGTGCTCTCCGCATGCATCAATTTGACCTTGCAGCCAAGTCTTTGGAACACGCTCTGCAGTTGAATGCCGAAGATTTGGAATGCCGCGACTATCTCTCGCAGGCTTACATCTCTATGGGTGATCTGCAGAAAGCCTATGAGCAGTTGCAGATTCTCTCGGAAGCCCAGACCGACAACGTGGCGGTGTTGCTGCGTATGGCGGATGTGGCGTATATGATGGAGAACTATACAGCCATGTTGGAGGTATGCGATAAGGCTCTTCACCTGGACACATCGAATCTGCAGACCTATCTCTATTATGCCAAGCTTGCCGGGGATTGGGCGAACCCATCCGTGCCGTGTCGATGCTGACTGAGGCGATAGGCAAGCGTGAGGATTTCTATGCCGCCCGATTGCTTCGTGGCAGCATCCTGTTGGATCAGGCTCAGCTTTCCGAGGCAGAACTCGATGCAACTTACCTCTATGAGCATATTCCGGGCAACGAGGATGTGCTGTTGTTGAAGGCTCGTGTAGAGAAGGCGCAGGGAAAGATGGAGGAGGCTGAACAGACCTACGGTAAGGTGATGGAGGTAAATCCTTTCTCTATTGATGCGTATCGCGAGCGCAGCGAGGTTCGCAGAAGTCTGGGTGATAGTGCCGGTGCTGCCGAGAATGAGGATGCTGCCAAGGAAATGGGTGCCGAAATTCCGGAACCATCAGAGGGAATAGAGCAGAAGATCAAGGAGAAAATGCAGCAGATGGACCCCTACAAGGTTTTCCATAACGAATACTGAATAATAGAATTTCATCTTTCTAACTGGAAAAAAATATTTTCCCAGTTAGAAAGATTATTTTTTATAACTACAAGTTCGCCGTTTCATCGTCTATAAACGATAAAAAGTTGTTGTTTTTGTCGTCTATAAACGATGAAAATGCAGTAATCCTACAGCACTTCCTTCTTCAGATGCTTGTAAAGCCACAGGAAGGCGGGAATGAGGAAGAGGTCTGCCATGATCCACGACACAGGGTCGCCGATGCAGACTCCCGTCCACGCCAGGACAGGTACCAGCCAGAGACTCACACCGCATCTCGCTATCATTTCCATTACGCCACTCAGCAGCGAGAGATTGCTGTAACCCAAGCCCTGGATGCTGTATCTCAGGATGGTGAGCAAACCTATGCAAGGATAGAAATAGTTGGCGATGCGCATAAACTGGGCAGCATAAGTCACCACTTCCGTCTCGCCCTTATCCACAAAGAGCATCATCATCTCATCAGCAAACGGATAGATGAGCAGGAAGGTGAAGACGAAATAAACCAGCATCATCTTGATGGCAGCCCTTACGCCCTGTCCGATTCGCTCCAATTTCTGGGCACCTAAATTCTGACCGCAATAGGTGGCCATCGCCACTCCGATATTCTCGAATACGCAGATAAAGAGATATTTGATGCGTACCGAGGCTGTGAATGCTGCCACATAAACCGTTCCCAAAGCGTTGTTGCGCTCTGGAGCATGATGAGACCGATGGCTGTAATCGAAAACTGCAATCCCATCGGAACACCATTGTTCAGCAGAATGCTTATCTTCTTGTTATCAAATTTCCTTTCCTCTCCCTTCGGAATCAGAATCTGCATCTTCTTCTTGATAAACCAGATACAGAGCAGCACGGAGATACCCTGCGAAAGCCAGGTGGCAATGCCCGCACCCTCTACACCTAATCCCATGCCGAGAATGAGAATGGCATCGAGTATGATGTTGATGACGGAGGCGGTGATGAGGAAATAGAAAGGCTGCTTGGAGTTGCCTAAGGCACGGATCTGACCGGAGAGCAGGTTGTAGGCGATGGTGAAAGGTATCGCCGCAAACTGCAGCACCAGGAAGATGTAGGCATCATCAAAGACCTCTGCTGGCGTATTCACCAGGTGCAGGATCTTTTCACAGAAGATGCAGGAAAGAAAGGTGATGACCACGGCAAATACCACGGCGATGCGGATGCTGTTGCTCACATAAGCCGCATCTTGGCATAATCCCCGGCACCGAAAGCTGGGCGATAGGGATGGCGAAACCGGCACAGAAGCCGTTGCAGAAACCCATGATGAGAAACATGATGGAGCTGGATGCGCCTACTGCCGCAAGTGCTCCTACGCCAATCCATCTTCCCACGATGGCGGCATCGATGATGAGATACATCTGCTGAAGGATGTACCTAAAATCAGCGGAATAGCAAATTTGATGATGGCTCGCAATGGCGAGCCCACCGTCATGTCATTAGTTGACTTTGAGTTTTGAGTTTTGAACATTGAATTTTAGTAAATCATTGTTATATTCTGCCTGCAAAATTATGAATAATATCTCTTTTCACAAAACTAAAATGCCAGATGATGCCTATAAAACCTCGCAAACGTTCGGTAGGAAAAAGTTGCAATAGTCCTGACGGATTGTAGAAGAGGATGTTATACTTCCTGCCTTACTATGGCACAATATTGTCCTTAGGCGGGAAACTTTTGCCATTGGCAGATAGAAAGATTCTATCAGGTCTATCTCTGCCCTTTCATGGTGAGTGGCGCTTAAATGATTAGTTTTTCAATGAACTTTATGATTAGTTTTTGTTATCCTAAAAATATGAAAGAGGGGAGAATACACTCTTTTTTATTTGAGTGCTTCTCCTATTTTCAGTTTTATTTCATTCATTTTGTTATGGCGGTCGATAGAGAAAGTGTCGCCGTGACTCTCCACATAGTCGAAGAGCATGAAAGCCTTGTTCAGCAGTTCATCTCTTGCGGGCTGTCCCACGGTATCAGCCTCGTGATAGTAGAGTTCGGCAAGCATGTCCATCTTGGAGAGTCGCTTCTCCTCGTCGTCGATTCCAGCCATCGCCTTCATCACATCCTCGATGGTGGCGATGCTGTAGAAGGCATAGGGACCCACGTATTGATTGTAGAGCTCCCTGATCTTCTCGCGTCTCACCTCTACCTCTTTCTTTTCGAGCATTCTCTCGAGTGCGACCATAAACTCTCGTATCAGCCGCTGTATGTAGTCTCGTTGTAGCATATTTTTTTTGTTGTTATTGTTGCGTTATCTAATAGACTCATTGGTATTGCCATGACTAAAGCAAAGTTCAGGGAGTATTGTGAGAAGAGTTCCTAAAAACTCTCCTCTACCCCGTACAATGGGACATTCTTCATCCACTCTTGCTCCTTGTATGGCGACATGGAGAAGCGGATGGCTCGCAAGTCGGGATGGGCGTCAAAGAAGGCGCGAAGTGACTTGGAACGCAGGTTCTCTTCCGCTTTTACCTCTATCGGAGTTATCACCCCTTGGTGCTGGGCAAGGAAGTCTATCTCCAAGCGAGCGTCTCCCCTACTATAATAATAGGTGTAAATGTCCTGTTGACATAATAGCTGAGTAAGGACGTAGTTTTCCGTGAACGCCCCCTTGCTCTCCGTCATGGCTTTGTTGGAGATGAGCATTTGGGCAGGTTCCATCTCGCTCAACGCACCCAGGAGGCCGACATCCAGGAGAAACAGCTTGAAGGCATTGAGGTCTTCGTAAAACTTCAAAGGCATTCCAACTTCTCTTACTCGGGAAATGCGATAGGTGAGACCTGCATCCACCAGCCATTGTATTGCCATCTCAAAATCCTTGGCTCGTGCTCCGCTTCTCACCGCTCCATAGATGAACTTCTTGTTTTCCTTGGCAAGCTGGGAAGGGATGGATTGCCAAACCATGCTGATGCGAGTGGCTTCATTTGGGCTGACATGCTTCGACATGTCACTACGATAAATGGTGAGAATGTTGTTCTGAACCTGTCTGACGAGATTTGCATCGTTAGTTGCAAGATAAGTTTTCACAGCCTCAGGCATTCCCCCTACAAAATAATATTCTCTTAATATCTTAGTGAGTTTATCATGAAGTAATGTGATGGTCTTCCAGTCTTTACTTTTCAATATGTTCAGCAACTGTTCTTCGTCTTTTGCCATAAGAAACTCTTCGAAAGACATAGGGTAGAGTCGAATGATATCAACCTTTCCCACTGGGGCGGATTCTCCTTGATGCATGGCAACGCCTAAAAGTGAACCTGCTACAGCCACATGGTATTCTGGTGCATTTTCACAGAAATACTTCAGCGAGGAAAGTCCCTTGTGAAGTTCTTGTATTTCATCCAGAATGATAAGCGTTTTGCCAGGGATTATAGGCTGTTTGCTAATGGCTCCGATAACCATTAGGACTCGCTTCATATCATAATCTTCTGCAAATATGTTAGCAATCTCAGAGTTTCCATCACAGTTGATGTAGGCTACGTGGTCATATTCCTGTTTTCCAAACTCCTGGAGGATATAAGTCTTGCCTACTTGTCTTGCTCCTGATAAGATTAAGGGCTTTCTGTAAAGGCTCTCTTTCCATGCTTTTAATTGTTCTATGACCGTTCTTTTCATCCTTACATATATTTTGAGGCTGTTAATGATGCTAATAACTTGCTGTTATGATGTTTAAACAGCTCTGTCGGTTGCAAAGATACACTTTTTTACACGAACTTTCAAATGTTTTCAACACTTTTTTACACGAACTTTCCTCGTATGCATACACTTTTTTACACGAACCTTCCTCGTATTACGTTCATGACAACCGCTTTCCCATCTTATTCGTTGTTGTTGATAGCCTCCACATACTCCCACAGTTTCTTGTAGAAGGGATGCTGCGTCATGGTGTCTTTGTTGCCAAGGATGATGAGCTTCATGCGGGCACGCGTCATCGCCACGTTCATGCGGCGCAGGTCTTTCAGGAATCCGATCTGTCCTTCGTCATTGGACCGCACCAAGGAGATGAGAATCACGTCGCGCTCCTGTCCCTGGAATCCGTCCACCGTGTTGACGCTGATCAGGCGGCGGTAAGGCTTGAAGAACTCATACTTCTTGATGAGCTTCTTGAGGTATTGCACCTGAGCACGATAGGGCGAGATGATTCCCACGTCGATGCGCTCGTCAATTACGCGCTGCTTGCCTATCTTGGTGAAGTATTCCGCCAGGGTGAGGAGAGTAAGCTCCGCCTCTGCCTTGTTGATGCGGCCGAAGCTCTCGCCCACAAACTGCTCTTTGAAGTTCATGTCTACATTCTGCTGGGAAACTGATGCTGAAACCGTATTATGATCCGTCGATGATGAACTGGATGCAGAATCCTCGGAAGCCTCATTTCCCTCGATGGTTATCTGATTCTCCGTGTCTCCTGTGTCGATCCATGTGATGGCGTGGTCGTAGTCCAGGATGCTCCGGTATTTTATCTGTGGCGCACTCTGCACCTTGCCGTGGTAGAACCAGTCGCTCGAGAATCGCATGATCTCCTCGTTCATGCGGTATTGTATCTTCAGCAGCGTCACCACCTCGGGTTTGTTCTCGGCGATGCGCTCCATCAGCGTCTTGCCCAGTCCTGCTCTCATGGCGGCGATGCTCTTCACCGTAGGCGGCAGCTGACAGTGGTCGCCCGCCAGCACTACTCTGCCGGCTCTTCTCATCGGAATCCAGCAGGCTGCCTCTAAGGCTTGAGCTGCCTCGTCGATGAAGAGTGTGCCAAACTTCATTCCCTCCAAGAGTCTGTGGGACGAGCCTACCAGCGTGCAGGCGATGACTCTTGCCTCGCCCATCAACTCGGCGTTGATTCTTATCTCTATCTCGGCGGCACGGCTCTTCAGCCTGTCCATCTTCTGGTGGAAGTTCTCGCTTCCCTTCTTGCGGTTCTTGCGCAGTTCGCGGATGGCCTTGCGGATGGCCCACAGCTGCGGATAGTCGGGATGGCTCTCGAAGCGTCGCTCGTAGGTGAAACCGAGCATCTTGTCGTTGACTCGTGTCGGGTTGCCGATGCGCAGCACGTTGATGCCTCTGTCCACGAGTTTCTCTGAGATCCAGTCCACCGCCATGTTGCTCTGGGCGCACACCAGCACTTGACTCTCCCGCATCAGCGTCTCGTTGATGGCTTCCACCAGTGTTGTTGTCTTTCCTGTTCCCGGAGGACCGTGCACGATGCTACGTCCTTCGCCCACAGCACCTCGTTCACGGCCTGTTCCTGGGTGGGGTTGAGCCAGGGAAATCTCATGGGCTCAAAGCTGTATCGTTCTGCTTTCCGGTGCGAGTAGAAGAGGTCGCGCAGATATGCCAGGCGGTTGTTCTTGCTTTCATCGTGCGGTCGAGGGCGTCGAACATCATCTTGTAGCTCGTCTCGTCGAACGACAGCTGAACGCCCACTGGCACGTCAGCCTGCTGCAGTTCGAGCAGCGGTGCCGAGTCGGGTACGGTAATCACCATTCTGTCGCCGTCCACATAGCTCACGGTGCCTGTGAAGGAGAAGTATTTCAACATCTTCTTTTCTGTCTTCCCGTCTGTCTGCGCGGATTTGTTTTCCCCTGCCTTAAAGAACATGACGGGTCTTCCGAACTCAAAGTTGTGTTCGATGTCCTGGTCTTCGGTACGGAACACCTCTATGGCGTTTTGATTGAGCGAGTTGTAGAAGCTTTTTCCTATGCGTAGCGGAAACCAGGCATCGCCTCTCTTCACCTTTCGCTGCATTCCCATCTGTTCGGTCTGTTTGCGAAAGGCTTCTTTCTCGGTGTAATACTCTATTTGCAGTAGGGTACGTTGCTGAAGCAGTGCTTGTATTGGTGATGTTTGTTCCATATCGTGTGCAAAAGTACTGCTTTTTTTTGGGAAAGATAAGTATTATCAAGAAAAATCACTTATCTTTGCATCATGAAATCATCTGTTCTTCTCAACGAACTCAGCATCGGCTACCGCCATCGGGGCGAAACCAAGGTCGTAGCCCATCATCTCACAGGCTGCCTCTGTGCCGGTGAGCTGACCTGCCTCATTGGTCCCAACGGCGTAGGCAAGTCTACCCTATTGCGCACTCTTTCGGGCTTTCTCCGCCCCTTGCAGGGCGAGGTGCTGCTCGGTACTGGCAGCGTCCCGTACCCCTTTCCAGCCTCACCCGTGGCGAGCTTTCGCGCCAGATGAGCATCGTACTCACCGCCAAGCCAGAGACCTCGGGTCTCACCGTATCCGACCTTGTCGGCATGGGGCGTTCCCCTTATACCGGGTTCTGGGGTCGTCTGAGTCAGGCAGACCATGCCCTTGTCGCCGAGGCCATGCGTCAGGTCGGCATCAGTCATCTCTGCGACCGCAGGATAAGCACGTTGAGCGATGGCGAGCGACAGAAGACGATGATCGCCAAGGCATTGGCGCAGTCCACGCCCATCCTCTTCCTCGACGAGCCCACGGCGTTCTTAGACTATCCCAGCAAGGCAGAGATGCTGCAGCTGCTGCGCAGCCTGGCTCACGATCTTGGCAAGACCATCTTCCTCTCCACCCACGATATAGAAATGGCGCTTCAGCTTTCCGACCGCCTCTGGCTGATGCAGGCAGGCCGTTTCGAGACCGGCACACCGCACGAGCTGGCTGCCCGAGGCTCGCTCTCGCTGTTCATCGAGCATAACGGCATACACCTTGACAAGGATTCGCTGGCAATAAGGATTGAGGAAGAGTGAGGGGCTTTATTTGATAACTGACTTTCAGGGCGTGCTGCTTCTGGAGCTTTTGGGCCTTCAGCCCGTACTTAAACCACTTGCGAAACTTCAGTACAGAGCCACTTGAAAAAGCCAATTTTACGAAAACCTACTTTTGATTATCAATAAGTTGCAAAGGCAAAAAATACGATTTTCGACTTTTTCAAGTGGACTCAGTACAAAAAATAATTGGAGAAAAAGGAAAATCTTTCCTTTTAAGAAGGAAAAAATGTATCTTTGCAACCGCAAAGTCCCTTGAAAAAGTGGCAGAGCAGAACAAAAAGTCCCTTGAAAAACGTGCATGGATTCAAGAAAAGTCCCTTGAAAAACGTGCACAGCATCGAGAACAACACATCATAAATCATTAGAAAACAGATGTTTAAACGAAAAATCGAGAAATATCTCAAAGAATGGAAGAGTGATGAGCACAAAATGCCTCTCATCATCAAAGGATGTCGCCAATGCGGAAAGACATTCTCGGTACTCGATTTTGCCCATAAAAATTATGAGCATGTTGTGTATATAGACTTTTTCCAGCACCCAGAATACAAGTCGGTATTTGATGGTGGCCTGAACATCGATCTCCTCTGCATAACACTTTCTACCTTAATACCTGATGCCAATTTCGTATCGGGCAAGACCTGTATCATCTTTGACGAGATACAGGAATGCCCACGGGCCCGCACAGCCTTGAAATTCTTCAAGACTGATGGCAGATACGGGGCTTTTCGTCAGTATGCTCGAACAAGGAACGGCTGCTGATATTCTGCAAGGCAATCTCTATGGATACAAGGGAGCCATCTTTGAAAATCTGGTGGCCGACATTTTTGGTAAGATGAATCGTAAGCTCTATTATTTCCGCAAGGTTCGGGGTTGGAAATCGATTTTGTTACAAGATACGAAGGCGAATGCACATTGGTAGAAGTAAAGGCGAGCAACGGAAACATCAAAAGTGCCAAGACCATCCTTTCGAACCCAGAAAAGTATCACGTAGTTCAAGCCATCAAACTGGGAGATGTAAATGTGGGTACAGCCCCACAAACTCTCATTCTTCCCCTCTACATGGCTTTTCTGCTGAAAACAGATAATCTTCGTTAAAATATCGAAATTCAAAGAATAACCACAGCTGAAATGAAGAACTTTGCATTATCTTTGCAAACAGAAAATACAGAAGACTGTAGATAATTTGCATAAACAAATGCTGTTAAATGCAGAGGATAACGCATAAGAGAATCAGGATTTCCTGGCTGCTGCTATTGGTTTACCTGCCGATGCTCATAGCCGTTACGTTTCACCATCATGGTGAAGCGCAGGGAACTCAGGCCGAATTCTTTTGTGCCGATTGCGCCCATCATGTTCATCACGACGGGCATCTGATAGCCCTGCAGAATACCATGCACGACTGTGTGCTTTGCCAATTGCAAAGCACTCCTTATCTGGCTCCATCCCTCTTGGTTTGGGTTGCCTTCGCCGTGCTACATCTCTCCCCTCGCCGTGCCTTCTGCTCTCCTTGCCTGTGCGGGGCGAAAGGGGTAAAATCTACCCGTGCTCCACCTTATTCTCTGTTATTATATAAATAACTGAATATTAACAGAATAAGGAAACAAACAACATAATGAGAACTATATTGAAATCAATAATACTGATGAGCCTGTGCTCGTCGGCTACAGCCCCTGCTATGGCTATAAACGAAGCAAATCATGATAAGGAGGAGGCAAACATTCATAAAGAAGAAACAAACATTCATGAAGAGGAAGCAAGCGATTCTACCAAGCACCAGCCGTTGACGGAATCGAGCATCAAGCTGAACGAGGTGGTGGTAACAGGCTTAACGGGCAGCCAGAAGCTGAAACAATCGCCGGCACCTATCTCCTTTGTTTCTGCCCGCCAGCTCGAAATGCAACCTTCTACCAACATCATCGACGCATCGCCCACCAGCCAGGCGTTTCGCAGATTACCACGGGAAGCGGCATTTCAAAACCCGTTATCCGTGGCCTGGGCTATAACCGCGTGGTTGTGGTGAACGATGGAATCAGACAGGAAGGTCAGCAATGGGGCGATGAACACGGAATAGAAATCGACCCGGCTTCGGTTCATTCCGTAGAGATTCTGAAAGGTCCGGCAAGCCTCATGTATGGCTCGGATGCGATGGCTGGCGTCCTGATCTTCCACTCTGCTCCTACACTTGCCAAGGGCGACATGAGAGCGAATTTCTCTACGGGCTATCAAACCAACAACGGACTTTTTGACTATTCGCTCAACTTTGCCGGCAACCAGGCGGATTCGTTTGGAACACCCGATACAGCGGCAAGATGGCGCATGCTACAAGAACAAATACGATGGTTACGTATTCGGTTCTTCGCTCAGAGAGCAGGCTTTCTCGCAGCTTCTCGGCTGGAACTACCGAATGGGGCATTCGCACCTCACACTCGATTATTATCATCTCACTCCGGGCATCGTGGAGGGAGAAAGAGATGAGAAAACGGGAGAGCTGGAAGTGCCCGACGGCTACGATGTGAAGAGCTATGGCAAACCGATGCCTTATCAGCAGATTCATCATTACAAGGCTGTGCTGGATAATTCCCGGTTTCTGGGCGACGGCAACCTGAAACTCCTTCTGGGTTATCAGCAGAACCGACGTCAGGAGTTTGAGGAGGAAGAGAATCCGAAAGAATGTGGACTCGACTTCATGCTCCATACCGTGAATTACGACCTGCATTACCTTTCGCCGGAAATGAATGGATGGAAGTTCTCTACGGGCATCAACGGCATGTGGCAGCAGTCGATAAACAAAGGCTCTGAATTCCTGATTCCAGCCTATCATCTCTTCGATTATGGTGTATTTGCCACGGTGAGCAAGGAGATAGGCAAACTGAACCTGAGCGGAGGAATCAGATACGATCATCGCCACCTGCACAGCGAGGCTTTGAGAGAAGAGGAGTCTTCGGAAAACAATGGAGGATTGGCTGGTTCCGATTCGGATCATGATGCTTTCCGCTTCCAGGCTTTCAAGCGCAGCTTTGAGGGAGTAACCGGCAGCATCGGATTGGCTTACGAAATCCTGCCCGATTTCAATATCAAGCTGAACGTAGCAAGAGGATTCCGTGCTCCAAACATCAGCGAATTATCATCGAATGGTGTGCACGAGGGAACCCAGCGATACGAATTGGGAAATACCAGTCTGAAGCCGGAAAACAGTTGGCAATTCGACCTTGGTTTAGATTATTCTTCGCCTATCATTTCGGCTTCCCTTTCTCTGTTTGCCAATCGCATCAACCATTACATCTACAGCGAGAAGTTGGCTGATGAGAATAATCAGCAGTCCTCATCGACGACACGCCCGCCTATCAGTTTACATCAGGCGACGCCCGCATTCTGGGTGGTGAGGCAAGCATCGACATCCATCCTGTAGAGCGTCTGCATTTCGGCAACACCTTCTCGTATGTCAACTCCGTGCAGTTGCATCAGCCTGCCGAATCAAAGTATCTGCCATTCACCCCAGCCCCTCGTTGGGTTTCGGATGTAAGGTATGAGTTTGTCTGCGACGGCAAGACTTTCGACCATCTCTTCGTTAAGCTGCAGATGGACTGCAATCTTCGCCAGAACCATTATTTTGCAGCCAACGAGACGGAGACCGCCACGCCATCCTACACCTTATTGAATATTTACGCAGGAACCGACGTGAAGCTCCACGGCAAGCGCCTTCTCTCGCTCTATCTTTCTGGCGAGAACCTTACCAACCGTGCTTACCAGAACCACCTGAGCCGCCTGAAGTATCTTGACGTAAACCAGGTGACGGGCAGAAGAGGCGTTTACAATATGGGTCGCAACTTCAGCATAAAAGTTGTGGTTCCGATAGAGCTGTAACTCCCCTTATAGGATAAGCAATTCTGCATCAGAAATCTGAATTCTGAATAAACAAGTGCCGATAAGGGTGCCAAAAGTTGCAGAAAAAATAACTTTTGACACCACTATCGGCATTTTTCGTCTAATTATTAGACAATCATGGCCGCCTTTCTATGATATTTTATATCTTTGCACCATGATTAAGAAACAAGGAACGATATTGATTGTTGATGACAACCGCAACATTCTTACTACGGTGAGGATGCTGCTGGAACCCATATTCGATGGCATCATCACGTCGCCAATCCTAACTCCATCCCTGCTAAACTGAGAGAGGAGCACCCCGACGTGGTGCTCCTCGACATGAACTTCTCCAGCGGAATCAATTCGGGCAACGAGGGATTGTACTGGCTCAGGGAAATCAAGAGCATCAGCCCGAAAACCGAAGTGGTGCTCTTTACCGCCTATGCCGACATCCAACTTGCCGTAACAGGCATCAAGGAAGGTGCCGCCGACTTCATCGTGAAGCCTTTTGAAAATGAGAAATTGGTTCGTACGCTGATAGAGGCAAGGGATAAGAACAAGCCTACAGATAAAGCTATCAGCAGAAAAGGTGGAAATGATTCGACTGGCATGATGTATTGGGGAGATAGCGAAGTGATGAACAATTTGAGAAGCATTGTAGAAAAGGTTGCCGCAACCGATGCAAACATCCTCATTACAGGCGAAAACGGAACGGGTAAAGAGGTATTGGCTAATGAAATACATCGTATGTCCACAAGAAGTGCGAAAAAGATGCTGCCTGTGGATATGGGAGCTATCACGGAAACCCTTTTCGAGAGCGAACTCTTCGGTCATGTGAAGGGTGCTTTTACTGATGCCAAGGTGGATAAACCGGGCAAGTTTGAGCTTGCCGACGGCAGCACCATCTTCCTGGATGAGATAGGAAACCTATCCTATGGTCTTCAGGCAAAACTCCTTACCGCCCTGCAACGCAGAAGCATCGTAAGAGTGGGGGGAAGCACGCAGATTCCTATCAACGTACGACTGGTTTGCGCCACCAACCGCAATCTGCAGCAGATGGTGAACGATGGCGAATTCAGAGAGGATCTGCTCTATCGCATCAACACCATCCATCTGGAATTGCCAGCCCTGAGACAGAGAAAATCAGACATCGTTCCATTGGCAGAAAGATTCCTCCGTCAATATGGCGATTTATATAATAAGGTGAATCTCCGTCTTTCGGAAGAAGCTGAGAAAAAACTTACCAGTTTGCGTGGTACGGCAACATCCGTGAACTTCAGCACGCCATCGAGAAAGCCGTGATTCTATCTGATGGCGGAATGATTTCTGCCGAAGATATTGACGGCGGAAACCAGCAGAGAAGAGAGAAACCCCTGGAAGAGGTTCAGACGCTCGACGAGATGGAGAGCCGAATGATAGAGAAAACCATCAGGGAATGTGAGGGAAATCTGTCGGTGGTAGCCGCAAGGTTAGGTATTTCTCGCCAAACGCTTTATAATAAGATTAAGCGATATGGATTATAAACTAATTATAATTATCGTGCTTTTGCTTGTGGCTGTAGTAGGGTACATTCGACTTTACCGCCACTATCGCCGTAACATCAAGAAGGTAACTTTCCTTTTTGATGCGATAGATAATGGGGATTTCTCCTTCAGCTTTTCTACGGAGAAGGGGTTTAAGGAGGATAAGATACTGAATCTATCCCTCAACCGCATCAAACTCTTCCTGCAGCATACGAGAGAGGAGCAGATGGAGCGGGAGAAATATTACGAGCAGATTCTGAATGCGGTGGATACGGGCATCCTGGTGGTGGATAGTCACGACAACATCCTGCAACACAACCAGGCAGCCCTCCGGTTGCTCGATACGGATGTGCTTACCCACATGAATCAGGTAAAAGGGAAACTGAAGGATGAACACCTGGCAAAACATAAGACGCAAGCCATGCTGAAAGACAAGCACGTGCGCATCATCGCCCTGAGCGACGTGAGCCACGAGCTGAGTAACCAAGAGGTGGATTCTTGGATCAAACTGATTCGTGTGCTGACCCATGAAATCATGAATACCATCACGCCGGTTACTTCGTTGAGCGAGACTCTGCTTACCCGGGTTACAGAGGATAAAGACTTGAAGCAAGGCCTGGAAACCATCCACAAAACAGGAACAGAACTGTTGCTTTCGTCAACAACTATCGCCGTTTCACCCATGTTCCCCAGCCTCAGCCTGCTCTCTTCTATGTGGAACCATTCCTGGAAAGAATGGCGATACTCTGCAACCACGAAGTAGAGATTTCGGTTACTCCCAAGGATTTGCTGGTTTACACCGACGAGAGCCTCCTCTCTCACGTAGTAACGAATCTTCTGAAGAATGCCGTAGAAGCTTTCAAGGAAAAGGAAAGAGAAGACAAGCAGGAATGTCGCTCCGCGGATTTGCAATCCGCGGCAAGCAAGAAGGCATTTATCCGTCTCAAAGCCTATGCCAACACCCAAGAATCCATCATCATCGACGTGAGCAACAACGCCGGTCTCATCCCCGAAGATGTAGCCTCCCACATTTTCATCCCGTTCTTCACCACGAAGCCGGAAGGAAGCGGAATCGGGCTCTCCCTTTCCCGCCAAATCATGCGAGTAAGCGGCGGCAGCCTTTCGCTCCATCAGGACAAGGCACATGGAATCACCACCTTCCGCATCATCATCCCATAAAAAAGTATAATTTGGGGAAGGAAAGTTTGGCACTTTCGCTTTTTTACCATATCTTTGCCTTTATAAAAGATTAAGCTTATGTCAACAGACGATAAGACCATATTAAAGATAAAAGAAATAGCTAAATCTGCTATTCCTTCAGGAAGCAAGGCTATATTGTATGGATCAAGAGCGAGAGGTGATGCTCGCAACGATTCAGACTGGGACATTCTTATCCTTTTAGACAAAGACAAACTGGAACAAACGGACTATGACAAAGTAAGTTACCCGTTTGTTTTGTTAGGTTGCGACCTCGGCACAGAAATCAATCCCATTCTTTACACAAAGAAAGAATGGGAATCGTATAACTTCACCCCTTTTTACGAGAATGTAAATCGAGACGGCATTAGTTTAATATAAAAGTTATGGATCAAGTAAACAAAGACACATTAATCAGTCTGCAAGTAGAAAAAGCCAAGCGCTTTTTAACTCAAGCAGATGAAATGGTTGAACTAAAGCATTGGGATTTAGCAGCCAATCGCTATTATTATGCCTGCTTCCATGCCGTACAAGCTCTATTCATAGCAAAAGGTGTTAATGCCCACACTCATGCTGGCATTAACACCCAATTCAGTTTACACTTCGTAAAGACTGGTATCGTAGATATCTCTTATGGCAGTTTCCTCGCCCGTATGTTCCAGTTAAGGCAAAAAGCCGATTACAACTGCGCGTACGAAATTTCCGAAAATGACATACTGGAAATTATTGGCTTATCACACGATTTTATAAAAAACATATTAAAGTTAGTCAAATAATTACTTACAGAAGATTATGGCATTCGAAAAGGAAATCAAGGAATACGAGGATTTGAGAGGAAAATATCAAACCCTTATCATCAATAAAATGGATAGAGAAGAGTACATCAAATATAATGAAGTACTCTTCTCTACATTCATGCGCCATTGAAGGCAACTCATTCTCCGTAGATGATACCCGGGAACTGAAGGAGAAAGGATTAGGGATGATCCTGCCGGAAAGACTCTTTTCGAGGCTTTCGAAATGCTTGACCACTTCGAAGCCTTTGAGTACATGATGCAAAACACGCAGCATCCACTCGACGAGAATCTTCTGAAAGAAATCAACAGACGGGTTACCTGCCACACGCTTTCCTACCATTCCCCAGAAGCCATTCCGGGCGAATACACCACCACAGACATGGCTGCAGGCGATACGGTATTTGGCGATCACGAAGAACTCATCGCCAGAGTTCCCAAGCTGTTGGAATCTACCGAAAAAGCCATCGTTTCGGCTGCCGTTCATCCCATGATTCTTGCCGCCCGTTTTCATGGTTTCTACGAATATCTTCATCCCTTCCGTGATGGGAATGGAAGAACAGGACGACTCATCAGCAACTACATTCTCTTAAGATTGAATCATCCTCTCCTCATCATCCCATCCGAAGCCCGCCAGGAATACATTTCTGTCCTCCGCATGATTCGTACGGAAGCTACGGACGAGCACCTCATCCGCTTCTTCTTCAAGATGGCAATACAAAGAATGGAAGAAGAGCTGAAGCAGAAAGAGGCTAACACCAAGCGATTTATGACATTCCTCTTCTAATGAAGCATAGCGTCATACGCTCAGAAGTGACAGAAACACTAAAGCTGATTGCCCTCCGCCTCCACAATCTGTCCATCAAACAGGCGGATGGTGCGATGGGCTATCTTGGCATCATGCTCATTATGCGTTACCATGACGATGGTGGTGCCCTCGTGGTTCAGCTCAGTAAGCAGATGCATCACTTCGGCACCATTCTTGGAATCGAGGTTACCCGTAGGCTCATCGGCTAGGATGAGCTTCGGACCAAAGACTACGGCACGGGCGATGGCTACTCGCTGCTGCTGACCACCCGAAAGCTGGTGAGGGAAGTGCTTGGCACGATGCTGATGGCCATTCGCTTCATAATCGCCTGCACCTTTGCCTTGCGCTCTGCCTTCGGAATATTAAGGTAGGTAAGAGGAAGCTCGATGTTCTCCTCTACATTCAATTCATCTATCAGGTTGAAGCTCTGGAACACAAAACCGATTTCTCCCTTTCTCACATCCGTACGCTCCTTCTCCTTCAGGTTTGCCACCTCGTGATTACCCAGGAAGTATTTTCCCGAAGTAGGGTTGTCGAGCAAACCGAGAATGTTGAGCAAGGTGGATTTGCCGCAACCGGATGGTCCCATTATGGCAACAAACTCGCCGTCTTCTACTGTGAAAGACACATTATTTAAAGCAATCGTCTCCACATCTTCTGTGCGGAATGACTTGCAAAGATTCTCTACTTTTATCATTTTCTTATCTTTTTACTTTTTTACTTTTAATTTTATTCATCCTTGAGATATTTCACCGGATTACAGTTCGCCACCTTGTAGCAGTTGATGACGACGGAAAGCCCGATGATGACGAGCAAGATGATGGTAACACCGATAAACAACAAAGGCGTCATCGTAATCTTCTCGCTGAACGACATGAGCCATTGTCTGGCTATCAGCCAAGCCCCTAAGTCGCCCACGATGATGCAAGGCAAGGCAATCTTCATAATGTCCTTCAGGAAGATGCGAAGAATATCCTTCACCTTCGCTCCGTTCACCTTTCTTATCGCAATCTCCTTGCGGCGGCGGTTCACCTCATCACTCGTATAACCCACCAATCCGAAGAGGGCGATAATCATCGTGATGATGCCGGCAACTAGGATTCCGTTGCGGAAATTGAGCTGGGAAGCATACTGGTTAGCCAGTTCAGAGGCATAACTCTTCACGACGACCTTATTGTTAGGATACATCGCCTGCACCTTCGATTGCAACTCCGACAACGATTCATCCCTTAGTTCTTTAAACTTAACCAACATATAATAAGCCGTCTTGGCTGAATAGAAATACAAGTCAGGAAATTCATTCATTCCATCACCCCCGGTTCCCACAGCACCCCAGCGGATATTCTTGCTCACGCCACAAATGGTAAAGATATTATTATCATGACCCGTACAGGTAATTTGCTTACCAACTACGCCATCCTTCCAATGCCACGTTTTGATGAGTTTCTCAGCACCTCGTTCATCAATAATAACCTGTCGGCAACTGTCATTTCTTTCCGTAAAGAAAGAACCCTGAACGATAGGAATATTCATCATCTTAAAGAAATTATCGTCCACTCCCGACATCTCCATGATATTAAAGGTATTCTTATCGTCGCCAGGTACTCCTACCATATTTCCACTACGATCATACCCATCGAGCGGAACATTAAAAGTCGAACTGCAATCCTTGACATTCGGCATCCGTCTGATTTCTGCCAGACATTGGTTGCGCTGGTCTCTATTGCTGGCATCTATCGAAACAATCGCTACATGATTGTAATCATACCCAGGATTGAGCCCCAACATCAGCTGGTATTGACCATTCACGATGTAAAGCAAACTGAACAGCAAACCAGAGATAACGAACTGGATACCCAACAAGGCAAGCTTCCATCGGTTGCGATTCTCATTATAACCACGGAAAGCGATGGCTACAGGAATCCTGTTGTAAAGCCAACCTGGCAGCAAGCCGCCAACCAGCAGTACCAGAATACAGATAGCCACCAATATCCAACTGCCACGATTAAGTACCAACATGCTTACCGGAGCAGAAAGGAAATTTTCGATGGTTCCCTTGCAAAGGAACACAAGAACAGCCGCAAGAACAACCGCCAGCCCCACATGCACCAAAGCCTCAGAGAAAATGATGGCATGAATGTTCTTCGATTCGGCACCATAGCACTTACGGACAGCCATTTCGCGAGAACGACCCACGAGATTTCCAACGATGATAAGCAGATAGTTCATCACAGAAGTGAAGAGGAGGACAAAAGCGATAATTCCCATAATCCATCCCATCTTCTTGATATAAGGATTTTGGGTGTAAACATCGCTCAATACCGTGAAATCATAGTTCAGTTCTATTCCCATATTCTTCATCTCCTTCAAAGGGAAATGATCCTCTCGCATCTTATTCACGTAAGGCTTGAGTTCTTTTGCCTCATGCCCCTTTGCCAACCGGATGTAGGACCTATAGGAATCATTTCCCACCCATTGGCCTCTGCCATCGTAGGAATATACGTATGGCACACTACACATCGACAGAATCATCTGCGTACCATGAAAGGAAGAACCCCATGGAAACGCTTCGAAAACACCATAGATGGTAAAAGTGGTTCCCGGATAATTAGAAAGCGTGAAATGCTTGCCTACAACATTGCCGCCAATCTTTGCTGCCGTTTCAGAATCGATGAGACAGGATAAGGGTTGGGATAATATTTGTTTAGCCTTGCCTATCAATATCTTCTGTGGAAAGACATCGAAGAAACAACTATCTGCCATCCTAATATTGGCAGAAACGATGTTCTGGTCTTCCATCTTGCATTGGGCATCATCATAAAAATAGTGAGTACTGGTAGCAGTTTCCACCATAGGCGCATATTGTTTTACACCTTGGGCGGTGGCTCCTGAAGTATTGGTAAACTCCATGGTTTCGCCCTGGTTACTCCCCACTTCCGAAATCAGATACGTCCTATCCATCCAGGGAAATAAGTATCGTAAGTCTGCTCGAAATAAATCTCGCGATAATCACCGAACTGATTGCCAGTCCGAGCGCCAGACACAATATCTTCACGAAGTTGTGCTGACCTCTTCGAGGCAGATTCTTGAATGCGTTAATAATATGATTCATATCAAATATCCTGTTTCAAGGGCGTTAGCCCAATTTATCACTAATCACTACTAATTAATCATTACTAACTAATCACTACTAATTAAAAACTAATACATCATTATCCTTATAGGCTTCATAGCCGCTAACGATAACCTGCTCGCCCGGCTCCAAGCTTCAATTACCTCATAATATTGAGGATTCTGGCGACCGATGGTTATCTTGCGGCGATAAGCCTTCTTGCCACTCTTGTCTAATACAAAAATCCATTGACCGCCCGTTACACTATAAAACGTGCCTTTAGGGATAATTATTGCCTGCTTCGACTGACCGAGCTGCAAATCTACATAATAGGTCTGACCGGTTCGGATATTGCCAGGGCGAACACCTTTGAAGACGAAGTCGATGCGAAACCTGCCGTCTCTTACCTCGGGATAAACCTTGCGAACCTGCAAGAGATAATGCTTGCCGTTCTGGTCGAAAGTGGCAGTAAGCCCCGGTTTTACCCGGTCGATGTAATGCTCATCCACCTGCGCCTGTACCTTGAAATCGCTGAGATCGTTGATGACTCCTATCTTCTGTCCGGCAGAAATGCTCTGTCCCAACTCCACATCGAGCAAGCCGATTTCGCCCGAAATGGTGCTGCGGATGTTCAGTTTCTCCTTGCGCTGGCGAACCAGTTGCACATTCTTCTGCATGGCTTCCAGATTATCACCCATCTGATCCATCTGTGAACGGCGGAGCTGTGCATCCTTCTTCAATCGCTTGCTGATGAGTGCATGCTTCTTGACTGCAAGGTCGTAATCTTCCTTTGCCTTCAGATACTCCTCGCGCGAATTGAGTTCTTCCTTGTGCAACGCCTCCTGATGCTGATAGGAGCGGCGCTTGGTAATGACATCCTGCGAAAGCGAAAGTTCCTCGTTGCTATTGTTCAGACGGTCCTGCTCCATCGAAATCTGGGTGTTGCGAAGCATGTCCTGCTTTTCGGCAAGTTCACTTTCGGCATTCAGAATCTCCAGGTCGAGATTCGAATTGTTCAGTTTCACAATCACATCGCCCTTGTTCACGTGGGCACCTTCATCCACCACTTTCTCCAGAACGATACCACCTTCTTCGGAACTGATCTGCACCACGGAGATAGGAACCACCTGTCCATCCACCGAAACATAATCGTTGAACTGCGCCTTCTCTACGGTTCCGATGCTCAATCCCTTCCTATCCACCTTCAGGGTGGAAGAGAAATTGCTCAATCCCAACCAAATGAGGACTGCGATCAAAACCGCTCCTCCGCCAATCCATGCCCAATACTTGCGAGGCACGAGATATTTTTTCTTTTCTATTTGTATATCCATAATTTAAGTGAAGAGTGAAGAACGAAAAGTGAAGAATTCACTTGCATTCTCCAGGTTTATTTAATTAAATTTTCTCCCTGGTAATAAGCAACTAACCTTTGTTTGATAATGTGCAGCATCTGCATCTGGAGTTCCTTGATTCTGCTTTCCAGAAGCGTCTGGGCTGCGGTATGAAGGTCGAAGGTGGAAAGCATTCCTTCCTCAAACTTCCGGCTCGACATGTGATAGGCGAGCGAATCGGAGGCCACCTTCTTCTGCATCTGATGCAACTCCTTGGCGTAACCCTCTGCATCCATCACCGCCTGGCTATCTGGTCGTGAAGCTTGCGACGGGTTTCCTCCAGGTTCACCTGCGCCAGTTGCCAGTCGTTGCGTGCCTTTTTCACGCTGTGCCAGCGGTCGCTATTATAAATAGGTATGGAAAGGGTCAACGCGAGGTATTCTCCCTGGTTGTTGCGAAACTGCGAGGCAAACCCATCGTATTGCCCTTTCTGAGAGAGATTCTTATAATAGTTGGTAGAAATGCCGCCACCGAGAGAGAGTGATGGCAGCAATCTGCCTTTTGCTATCTTATAATCATACCTTGCCCGCTCTACTTCGTATTCTGCCGACTTTAAATCTGGAGAAATATGCTGGAAGCCCTGGTAAACGGTTTCGTAGTTTACTCCAGATTCAGAAACCTCTTTATATCCTGACTTCAGTTCCAATTTCAGCTCTTCATCCACCGGAAAATTCATCGCAGATTTCAAGGCGAGCAGACTCTGTTTTGCCACATTCTCCTGATGCGTAAGATTATATTCATCTTCCGCCACCTGCGATTCCATCTGCACCACATCCGGGCGCCCCTTCTCGCCCAGTTCATACAGACGCTTCATCTTAGCCAGCATCCGCTTGCTTTCGTTCAGTTTCTCGCTTGCTATCTGAATGCTGGCCTCAGCATAGGCAGCATCCACATATTTCTGCATCACGCCGATGGCGCGGTCGTCCTGAATCTTCTGCATCGCCGTGGCTGAATAATCCCGACTCAGTTTTGCCTGCTTCAAGGCGTTGATGGTGGCGAAACCATCAAAGACATTCAGTTCGGCATAAAGCTGATAGTAATTATTGAATGTCGTTACATTATTATAAGTATTGGTTTCCGGGTCGATGTTTCGTCCCCAGGCATACTGTCCCTGCACGCCTCCCGATACAGTTGGCAGGAATCCTGCCACAGCATGCTGGTAATCCTGCTTGCGCTGGCGGACATTTACCACCTCCCGCTTCACCTCCGTGGCGTGCTTCACGGCGTATTTCATGCAGTCTCAAGCTCCAGCTTTGCGCCGAGCTCCAGCCGCCCAGACCAACCATCCTATCAATATTCCTATTCTTTTCATAATCTTCTTCATTTTGGCATGATAAGGACAAGAGCCGTGCCAAAACAGTACTTCTTCTGACAATCAAGTCTTTAGACGAAAACCCTTATTAAACAAACTGTCCAACAATTAGACACCACCGTCTAATTGTTGGACAGAAACCTCAAATTAAAGCTGATCATTCTAAACAGCAGCTAACACTCCTGCCATTTCAAGGAATGACTATATAAAACTTTTCCATATTCTCCAAAACCATATTCTTCAAAAGAAAATAACAAAGAATATTCCTAAACACTTCAGAAACGATAGACAGCAAAACTGTGTGGCTTCAATGTGGCATGAGGCACAAGGACAAAGCTGAAGCTCTTGTTGCCGGCATGTACGCGATAAGGAGCCAAAGGCCATGCGCCCCAGGAGTTCTCGCCTCCCACTCCATAATGTTCGCCATCGAGGAAGAGGTTGGTGAACCGTGACTTCTGCAGATTAAAGCTGTGGCGCTGTTCCTTCTCGTCGCCATCGTCCAACTCGTCGGTATCGAAGTGAAGGGCTGATGCATAGAAAGGCTGACAGCTCTTTACCGTCAGTCCGAAGCCATTGCTGTCGATCTGCTTCCACCAGCGCATATCGCTCTTGGTTCCGCTTTCCTGTGGACGGATGTAGGGGAAATATTGATTGTCGGCCTGGTCGCGATAGATGCCTATGCGCATGCATTCCTTTCGGTCGGAATAGTTCTCTATAGGTCCTCGGCCATAGTACTCGCTCTCCGACATATCGTAAGGCAACTGCATGAGCATGCCGAAGCGGAAGAGGTCGTCCGCCTTCTCGCCTTCTGCCATCTGAAGGGTTTCGGTGACTTTCACCATGCCTGTATTCGCCATGACGAGATAGGTCACCGACAGGTCGGCTTTCAGTTGTGGCAGGATGTAGGTGGCACAGATGCTGAAGGTGTTCGCCTTCTTGTCCTTCGCTGTCGTGAGGGTTTTCAGAGTCAGTTCAGGCTGCTTCCACAACTTGAACTTTTTCTGCAGACCAGCGCCCATGTCGTTGTCGGTGGGAGCTCGCCAGAAGTTGGGTTTTAAGGTTCCGCCCTCGCCCAGGAGCGAGTTGCCCTGACAGGTAAAGGCAGAGATGAGTCCCGTGGCGCGGCTTATCTTCAGGGTGAGGTCGGGAGTGACGACAGCCAGGTCGGCTTCGCCCTTCCGGTCGATGAGTTTTGCCTTCACGTTCTTGCCGGCTGGGGTGCTTGCCTGTTTTGACGTACAATGTCCGCAGCATGATTTCTCCTTCACCGCCAACTGACTGTAGGCTATGATCTGTCCTGCTCCATGAGCGGCTCTGCCTTCTTCAGGCGGAAGTCAATATCGAGGAACACCTCCTTGCCCTTCACCTTCGACAGGTCGTAAGGAATGGTGAAAGTCTTGGTCTGCTGTGGAGCCACGTCGATGTCGGCAAGGGTTCCGTTCTGAGTCTCCACGCCATCTTCTATCAGGCTCCACGCCAGGGCGCAGTTACTCAGGTCGGCGAAGAAATTCTCATTATATACATTCACCTCTCCCTTCTGAGCGTCCTTCATCGTGGTCCAGATGTTCTGATACTGATAAGCCAACTCGTAGGCATGAGGATTGAGCTGACGGTCGGGACCTACGATTCCATTGCAGTTGAAATTGTTGTCGCTGGGGTCGTATTTGTTATAGTCGCCACCGTAGGTGTATTCTATCTGCCGCAGCTGCTCGTTGCTCATGGCTTCTGCCTTGATGCTCATAGGCTTCTGTGGATGGCGATGCAGTGCCTGGTCGACGAAGTCCCAGTCGAAACCGCCCTGGAAGATGGGATACTTACGCACAAGCGCCCAATAGTCGCTCAGATTGCCACCCGAGTTGCCCATGGTGTGGTTGTACTCACACTGTACAAGAGGCTTGTTGCTCGCAGGATTCTTGCTGTATGCCTCGCAGTCTTTCACCGAATAATACATCGGACAGTAAATATCGGTTCCATCACCATGGCCTGCCTGCTCATACTGCACAGGACGGCTCTGGTCCTGACTCTTGATCCACTTGTAAGCCTGCATGAAGTTGTCGCTCATCACGGTCTCATTGCCCAGACTCCAGGTTACGATCGAGGGATGGTTGTAGAAGTTGCACACATTGTGCTGGTTGCGCTCCATAATCTGTCGGGCAAACATAGGCTTTCCTGCTGCGGCATCCTTGCCATACTGGAAACCGTGACTCTCCTGGTTGGCTTCTGCCACCACATAGATGCCATACTCGTCGCAGAGGTCGTACCAACGTGGATCGTCGGGATAGTGACAGGTTCGCACGGCGTTGATGTTCAGTCGTTTCATCAGGCGTATGTCCTGCAGCATGCGCTCCTTGCTTACCACGTATCCACCATCAGGATCCATCTCATGACGGTTGGCTCCCTTGATGAGTACAGGCTGACCGTTGACCAAGAACTGGCGGTTCTTTATTTCCACCTTGCGGAAACCCACCTTGACGGGTGTCACACTGGCCTGGCGCATGTCGCTCTTTTGCCAACTCCCGACAGCGAAACCTGCAGGGTGTAGAGATAAGGTGTTTCGGCTGTCCACTTATGAGGATTGTCTACCTTCATAGACAGCTGAGCCAGACCATTCTTGGCAACCCCGACAGCTGTTGCCACCTGCTTGCCGTCCTTGTCGAAGAGGATGAGGTTGAGGGTTCCGTGGCCCTTCACCTTGGCTGCCACCTGCAGCACGCCGTCCTTGTAATTGTTCACCAGATCGGGAGTGATGCGAATGTCCTCAAGCTGCAGATGGGCGTCACGGGCATAGAGATAGTTCTCGCGAGCCACACCACTCAGACGCCAGAAGTCCTGATCCTCGCACCAGGAACCGTCGCACCAACGGAATGTCTGGAAGGCTATGAGGTTCTTGCCCTTCTTTAGGAAGGGAGTGATGTCGAACTCGGCTGCCACCTTGCCGTCTTCTGCATAGCCGGCAAACTGTCCGTTCACATATAGATAAATATTGGAAGTTACGCTTCCGAAGTGGGCTATCACCTGCTTGCCGTCCCAGTTGGCAGGAATGTCTATCTGTCGACGGTAAGAGCCCACATGATTGTCCTTGACTGGCACGGCAGGCGGCTGCTCATCGAAATGTCCGCGCCAGGCAAAGCCTATGTTCACATACTCCGGCTGACCATAGCCGTTGAGTTCCCAGTTGCCAGGAACAGGTATCGTGCCCCAATGAGAGTCATCGAGGTTGGTAAGATAGAAATCTGTTGGGCGCTGGTCGGCATTCTCCACCCACTTGAACTTCCATATTCCGTCAAGAGAAAGGAAATTCTGACTCATCGTCTTGTCTACACTGGAAAGATTGCGGCTCTTTACCACTCCGCCTTCCTCATACACCATGTCGGCAAAGGGATAGGTGAAGAAGGATGTGTGAAGAGGCAAACGGTTGATTTCGTTCACCTGCAGGTCGTGCCACTCGGTGAAAGTGGGTTGCTGAATGGTTGTCTTGTTCATTTTCCGGGCTGTTGTCTTAGGCTTCTTGGCTCCGTAAGAGTACATGGTCAAAGCTGCCAAACCCAAAGTAAGGAATAGTTTTCGTTTCATTGTTGTTGAATGATATAAAGGGATTTGTTTGGTTTATCCAGTTCATCAGAGTCCCCTTGCCGCAAGCGTCAGGAACTCTATTTTTGCAAAATTGTTGTTGTCTTGCTGCAAAAATAAGTGTTTTTTCTGACTTGGCAATCATTCTTTATGTTAAAAATATTATCTTTACACTTATTCTCTTAAAAAGGATGACTTTGTATCGACATACAGACAAACATCTACGCCCGTCATTCTCACTTTTCAAACTGGTAAAATGAATCTGCCCAACTGGATAACTCAACTCCCGTAAAAACTCCTGAAAGAACTCCCAGACCAGCAAAACACAAGGATAATTAAAACTTTTTAATATTCATCGAAATAAAATGAGAAAAAACTTTGCTCTTCTGTAAAAAAACTGTATCTTTGTCACCAGAAACAAACAACATAACGACATTAGGAACATGATGACTATCGAAGAATACAGAGCTGCCATACTGAAGGCTTTGCTCGATGCGAAAAACGAGGACGGCACTCCTGCCATCACAGCCAAGGAAGCAGAGGAAGCCCTTCGTGGCTTTACGGATGACGAACTGAACGACGGCATTCTGTGGAACACACCAGAAGACGTTGCTGCCATCATCCTCGAAGGTGTATAGACCTTCAGGATAGCAGTTACGAGTTTTTTATTCTCTGCTCTCGGTACTATTCTCGAAAGAGTGTAGACCTCTGGGGGAGATTGCCCTTAAAATTTATCGTGATTTATTTTGCATTGTCCTTTATTTGCAGTAACTTTGCACCGCAAAACACATTCCTGCCAAAGAAGGAGAATGTTTCTTGCATAATTATTGAATAATTACCGGTAAAATTAGTATAAATGAAGATAGAAAACGAAATCATCAGCTCGGTCATCGCTGCGGTGAAAGAGCTTTACGGACAGGACGTGCCTGAGAAAATGGTGGCCCTGCAGAAAACCAAGAGTAATTTCGAAGGAAACCTTACCCTCGTCGTGTTCCCATTCCTCAAAATGTCAAAGAAGAAACCTGAGGATACTGCACAGGAAATTGGCGAATACCTGAAGAAGAACTGCTGCAATGTGATTGCCGACTTCAATGTGGTTAAAGGTTTCCTGAATCTTTCTATCGCTCCTGCCGCATGGGTAGGACTCTTGAATACCATCAACGCTGACCCTAAGTTCGGTGAGAAACCTGTCACAGAGCAGAGCCCACTCGTCATGATTGAGTACTCTTCTCCTAACACCAACAAGCCTCTCCACCTCGGTCATGTGCGCAACAACCTCCTGGGCTGGTCATTGGCTCAGATTATGGAGCCAATGGCAACAAGGTGATCAAGACAAACATCGTGAACGACCGTGGTATCCACATCTGCAAGTCTATGCTCGCCTGGCTCAAGTGGGGCAATGGCGAGACTCCTGAGACTTCGGGCAAGAAGGGCGACCACCTCATCGGCGACTACTATGTGGCTTTCGACAAGCACTATCGTGAGGAAATAGCCGAGCTCAAGGCTCAGTACATGAAGGAGGGCATGGAGGAAGAAGCTGCCACTGAAAAGGCTAAGGCAGAGGCTCCGCTCATCAAGGAAGCTCACGAGATGCTCGTGAAGTGGGAGAACAACGACCCTGAGGTTCGCGCTCTTTGGGAGAAGATGAACAACTGGGTTTACGCCGGCTTCGATGAAACCTACAAGATGATGGGCGTAAGCTTCGACAAGATATATTATGAGTCAAACACCTACCTCGAGGGAAAGAAGAAGGTAGAGGAAGGACTGGAGAAGGGACTCTTCTTCCGCAAGGACGATAATTCTGTTTGGGCTGACCTTACCGATGAGGGACTCGACCAGAAGCTCCTGCTCCGTTCCGACGGCACCTCTGTTTATATGACTCAGGACATCGGTACTGCCGACCTCCGCTTCAAGGACTTCCCTATCGACAAGATGATCTACGTAGTGGGCAATGAGCAGAACTATCACTTCCAGGTGCTCTCTATCCTGCTGGACCGTCTCGGCTTCAAGTGGGGCAAGGACTTGGTTCACTTCTCTTACGGTATGGTAGAGTTGCCTAACGGTAAGATGAAGAGCCGCGAGGGAACCGTAGTAGATGCCGACGACTTGATGGCAGAGATGATCAAGGACGCTCGCCAGACAAGCGATGAGTTGGGCAAGTTTAAGGACATGAGCGAGGAAGAGCGCCAGGAAATTTCACGCATCGTGGGTCTTGGAGCCTTGAAATATTTCATCCTCAAGGTGGACGCACGCAAGAACATGCTCTTCAACCCAGAAGAGAGCATTGACTTCAATGGCAACACAGGTCCTTTCATCCAGTACACCTATGCCCGTATCCGCAGCATCATGCGCAAGGCAGCCGCCGAGGGCATTGAGATTCCTGCCACATTGGGCGCAGATTTTTTCACAAAAGCATGGCGGTTTTCCCTAAAACATAATAGATAAGCTTTGCCGTTAAGGCAAACTTGAATCATCAAGTAGCCTAGTCTATTACCAATCCTTTTTTCCCTAATATAAACTAAACCTGTTTTCCTATTTAAATCAACATACTAAATCAACAAAAGGAATTTTCTTTATCATTAAATACTTTTAGAAGACTTGAAGTGGTAATTAAACCATAAAAACTACTGTTTTTCTGATTTCGTTTGCAAAGTTATATCATTTTTTTCAAAGTTGTATACCTAAGTAGTATTTTGGTAAAAATCAGTCTACTATAGAACTAGATAACTTCCTAAGAATCAGATGCTTTAATATATTAAATATTTTTATCTAAAGTAAATGGTATTATATGAAAGAAAATTTGTATCTTTGCACCACAAAACGGACAAAAGGACGAAAATAACATTTAAAAGACAATTTTGTTATAATTATAAAGAAACATTAAAGATGAAACTACTTATATATTTACTTCTTTTGCTTACTATGCCATTGGCTGCTCAAGGCAAAACGGACGAGAAGACTTTATTGGATCGTATTGACAAGATGATTGAAAACGATCAATATTATCAGGGAATCAAGGAAAAGGAATTGAAACATCTGAAGCGGCAAGCTTATGAAGCTGAAGACGACCAAACCCGACTACTGTTTCTTGACAGCATATATCATGCCTATAGTACTTACCGCTACGACTCAGCATACGCATATATGAAACAGGGGCTTGAATTGGCAGAAAAATGTCATAACACCTATTATATATTACGTAACCAGATAAACCAGGCGTCCATACTCTCGGTAAGGGGATTTTATGGCAAAGCAGAAAGCTTACTCAAATCTCTCAATCCTAATGAGATGCCATACCAGTTGAAGCTATACTATTACTTCACCTTCGCCTGGATCTATAATTACTGGGAATCATACGCCAATAACTCTGATTACGCCGAAGAATTCCGCGCCAAGAAGAAGCATTATATGAGCCTTCTGATACAGAATTTCAACGAAAACAGTAAGAAATCTGCCTACTATAACTATCTCATGGGCGAATACGCCTATATCAACAGCCCTATCTGCAAGGAATCGCTCAACCATTATCTGAAGGCACTGAAGATGTCGCCAGCCAAATCCCGTATCCATGCCATGTCAGCTTATGGTATAGCCAGATATTACAAAATACCGGCAAATTTGACCTTTACGAGGAATATCTCGTAGAGGCATCCGTGAGCGATGGATTGTGCCAACTCAAAGAAACTGTTGCGCTTCAAAAGCTAGCCTATTACATCTTTAAAAAGGATGCGAGCAACAGTAAGAGAGCTGCCAAATATATCCAGCACACGATGGAAGATGCACAGTTCTTCAACAACCAACTGCGCATGATGGAGATTTCCAACATCCTTCCAGTCATCGCTTCAGCCAACCAGCAGGCTGCCGAGCGCTCTCGTACCCGCTTTCTTTGGGGGTTCATGGGTGTAAGCATAGCGCTGGTCATCATTCTCATCCTCTCCTTAGTCAACAACCGACAGAAGAACAAGCTAAAGAAAAACAAGGCAGAGATTGAAGAACAGAACGAGAAGCAGAAAGAGATGAATGCACAGCTCACCGAACTGAACCAGCAGCTGATAGAGACCAATATCAAGCGAGAGACCTACATGCGCCTCTTTATGGACATCAGTGCGGCTTATATCAGCAAGTTATCAGATTACCGCAACTGGTAAGCCGTAAGATCAAGGCAAACCAGACCGCCGATTTGTTGAAGAGTCTCAACACCCATAAATTGGAAGAAGAGGAATCACAGATGTTCTATAACCGGTTCGATAAGGCATTCATGGAGTTGTATCCGGGGTTCGTTACTGAGTTGAACAAGCTCCTGCTGCCAGAATGTCAAATGGAAGTTCCTACTACGCACGACCTGACCACTGAGATTCGCATCTTTGCCCTGATGCGACTGGGTGTAACCGACAGCCAGGAGATAGCTACCCTGCTGCATTACTCCACCCAGACCATCTACAACTACAAGTCTGGAATGCGGGCAAAGGCGATTAATCGAGATACATTCGAATCAGATATCAATCAGCTTTGCCACATCATTAATAGTTAATAATTAATAGTTTACAGTTTATAGCATAAACCGCTTTGACTATCTTGCTCAACGGCGCAGCCTCTATAAACTATTAACTATTAACTGTAAACTATTAACTAGCTTCTGTGTATCACGGTTCCGTTAGCCTGATGCGTAGCAAGAACCAGGACCTCAGCTATTTGCACGTGTTCTGGGGCACTTGCAGCATAGAAGCTACATCAGCCACATCATCACCGTTCAGAGGCTCTATGCCGCGGTAAACGTTGTCTGCGCGGTTCTGGTCACCATGGAACGGATGTTAGAGAAGTTTGTTTCAACCAAACCCGGTTTCACATTAGTAACACGCACTTTCGTATGTGCCACATCAATGCGCAAGCCGTCTGTAATAGCCTTTACAGCCGCTTTGGTAGCACAATATACATTACCTCCCGCATAAGCAGCGTCACCCGCCACACTACCTATATTGATTACATGACCATGATTACGCTCCACCATACCAGGTACAATCAGGCGAGTCATGGTTAAGAGGCCCTTAATATTAGTATCAATCATCTGGTCCCAATCCTCAAAATCGCCCTCATATTCAGGTTCCAATCCACGTGCGAGTCCTGCATTATTGATAAGCACATCCACATTGCGCCACTCCTCAGGGATGTAATCCACCGCTTTCTTGGCAGCTTCACGGTTACGCACATCGAAAGCCAAGGCAAGCACCTCAACGCCCTCAGCCTCGAGTTCTTTCTTCAGGATTTCCAACTTTCCCGTATTTCTACCTGTAAGAATCAGGTTATAGCCGCCACGGGCAAAACGACGTGCACAACCTTCGCCAATACCGCTTGTTGCGCCTGTAATAAGAGCAATTTTATTCATATTCTTTGATACTTTGAATTATACTTAGAACTTTTGATACTTTGAACTTTATGACTAGCGAGGCAATTGAATTCTTCACTTAAAGAATAAGGACTCTGACCTCAGCATTCGCCATTTTCTCTATCTGGTTCATCGGACGTTTATAATAAACACTCTGGATAGCCTTGTTGATGATGCCATGCCCCACAGCAAGAACGGTCTGGTCAGGATAAGTAACCTTGATCCAGGTAAGGAAATTCTGGCTCTTGATTTCATCTTTTCCAGCGTCTCTATGTTGTCCGGCCAATCCTTTGGGTCCTTCGGCAGGTCAGGGATGAATTTGCCCGTAAAATCGCCCCAATCGCGCTCTCTGAGCAAGGGAGTGGTGACAACGGGATGCGAGCCGGCGATAATTTCACAGGTCTGTATGCTGCGATAGAGATCGCTCGATACGAAAACATCGATAGGTGTACCGGCCATTTTCCTGGCCACTTCCTCAGCTTGCTCAATACCTTTCATATTGAGTTTTCCCGGTGTTTGTCCCTGCATAATTTGCGCCTTGTTATCCACCGTTTCACCATGGCGCACCAAATATAATTTTGTCATTGTCTTTACTTTTTCCGTCTATATCAAAAATGAGTTTTTACTTTTCCTAAATCTATACTCCAGACATAGTTTTTACTTTCACTAAGCCTCTTTCCAAGACATTATGATTCTGATTTTGCGTACAAAATTACGGCTTTCTATCGAGACCAACAAATAATTTGCGTTAAATATAGCAATAATTAGCGTTAAATATAGCAATAATTTAAGTTTATATAAAAAACTTCTTGCTAGTTTCGGATTTCTTTCGTAACTTTGCCCCGAAATAACAAAATCAGTTTTAGTATGAAGGTAATACACAGTTCAATATTCCGCGCAGTATGCGCCATCATCGTAGGAGTCCTGCTCATCCAATATCGTGAGCAGACCGTCACCTGGATAACCATCGCCATCGGTGTTTTGTTTTTCCTTTCAGGTGTCATCTCCCTTGCCAGTTATTGGGCAGCCAAGCGCAATGCAGAGAAGATGCAGGGCCAGCTTCTGTCTGATTCCAATGGTAAGCCTATCATGGGTATGATACCTAAATTCCCGCTTGTGAGCGTAGGCAGTCTTATCCTGGGATTGCTGCTTGCCCTGATGCCTCAGGTGTTTATCGCCTGGCTGATGTTCATCCTGGCGTTCATCCTGATTTTGGGCGCTCTGACCAGTTTGCCAACCTGGCTTCAGCAGCTAAGATGGGACGCGTAGGCATCCTCTTCTGGCTCTTCCCTTCAGCCTTCTTCTGCTGGGTCTGCTCGCCATCATTAAGCCTTCAGCCATCGCCTCTGCTCCTCTTTTCATCATCGGTTGGGGTATGCTCATCTATGGAGTAGTAGAGCTTCTCAACGCCTTTAAAGTCTCCAACAACAAGAGAATCTGGCTGAAGAACCAACAGCAGAAACAGGATTCAAAGGAGATTTATGTGGATGTAGAGGAAGTGAAGAACGAAGAGTAAAACAACGAAATCATTATATCATCATATATGAATAAAATTAAGTCTCTCTTTGCCTGGTTATGGCAAAAGTTTCGCGCATTCTGTACCTGGTACAAAGGATTGTATCAGGGCAGAGCGTGGTATACCAAGACCCTCGTTGCCTTGGCAAGTTGTATAGTCGCCTTCATCTTGTATCTGGGCGCAGTAGATATCAACTTCTTATGGCTCTTCGGCAAGTCACCTGGCTATTTCTCAGGCATTCTGGACCCACAGACCTCAGAGGCCTCTGAAATCTATTCGGCTGACGGAAAGCTCATCGGCAAGTATTTCAACGAAAACCGTACTCCGGTAGAATATGATGAGGTAACACCTGATTTCTTCAAGGCACTGGTAGATACCGAGGATGAACGATTCTACAAGCATATCGGTATCGACCCTATCGGTGTGTTTGCTGCTGCCAAGGATGCACTCCTCCATCATAACGGGCGCGGTGCTTCTACCATCACACAGCAGCTGGCGAAGAACATGTTCCGTGTACGTTCGCAATATTCTACCGGTTTGCTGGGTAAGATTCCTGTACTCCGCCTGCTCATCATCAAGAGCAAGGAGTGGATCATCGCGGTAAAACTAGAAACGGTGTTCAGCAAGAAGGAAATCATCACCATGTATGCCAATACGGTAGATTTCGGTAGCAATTCGTATGGTATCAAAACCGCTGCGAAGACCTACTTCAACACCACCCCTAAGGAGTTGACCACCGGTCAGGCTGCCGTGCTCGTGGGCATGCTCAAAGCTACCACCTACTACAACCCACGCACCAACCCGGAGAACAGTCTTGCACGCCGCAACACCGTATTATATAATATGGTGACACATGGCGATCTCTCAAAAGACAGATACAATGAACTGAAAGATGAGCCTATCAAGCTCGATTTCAAGGTAGAAGAAAACTACGACGGACAGGCTAAATACTTCCGTGAGGCAGTAGCCAACTACCTGAAAGACTGGTGTAAAGACGAAGGTTACGACCTCTATACCAGCGGTTTGAAGATTTATACCACCATCGATACCCGCATGCAGAAGTATGCAGAAGATGCAGCCCGCAAGCAGATGAAACAGGTACAGCAAAACTTCAACAACCACTGGAGCATCCGCCGTACCCAGGCAGGCAAAGGCAACTGGATGGGTCAGGATCCTTGGCAGGATGAGAACCACAACGTGATACCAAACTTCATCCAGGGCATCGCCGAGCGCCAGCCATTCTACAAGGCATTGGTAGCCCGCTTCCCTGATAATCCCGACTCAGTAAACTATTACTATAAGGAGTGGGTTCACCCGGTTAAGGTGTTCGATTATGACAAGGGCAGCATCACGATGAACATGACATCAGAAGACTCCATCAAGTATATGACCACCTTCATGCACTGCGCCTTTGTAGCCATGGAGCCACAGACCGGAGCAGTAAAGGCATGGGTGGGCGATATCGACTTCGACCACTGGAAGTATGACAAGGTAACAGCCGAGCGCCAGCCTGGTTCTACCTTCAAGCTCTTTGTTTATACCGAGGCGATGAATCAGGGTTTAACCCCTTGTGATAAGCGTCGCGACGAATATATCTCTATGGAGGTATACGATAAGAAGAAGCACGAAATGACCATCTGGCGTCCATCCAATGCCAACGGTTCGTTCTCGGGCGACAGCATCCCATTGAAGAGTGCCTTTGCCAAGAGTATCAACTCTGTGGCTGTAAGATTAGGACAGGAGATGGGCATCAAGCGCATCATCGAGACAGCCAAGAAGATGGGTATCAACAGTCCGCTGGATGACACCCCTTCTCTCGCCCTCGGTTCCAGCGATGTCAACCTCCTGGAGATGGCATGCGCCTACAGCACCATTGCCAACAATGGCAAGCACCACGACCCGGTATTGGTTACCAAGATTGTAGACCACGACGGTAAGGTGGTTTACGAGGCCCTACCGATTCCGAGCAGGTGATACCTTACAAGAGTGCCTTCCTCATGCAGCAGCTCTTACAGGGCGGTATGAAGGAGCCGGGAGGTACATCCCAGAGTCTCTGGGGTTATGTAGGCAACTACCGTGATACCGAGTTCGGTGGAAAGACAGGTACCACCAACAACCACTCCGATGCCTGGTTCATGTGTGTGAGCCCTAAGCTCGTAGTTGGTGCCTGGGTAGGAGGCGAATACCGCTGTCTCCACTTCCGCACCGGAGCCTTGGGGCAGGGTTCGAGAACCGCTCTTCCTGTGTGCGGTTACTTCCTCCAGAGTGTCTTTGGCGACCCAGCCTTCCAGCAGTATCACGCAAGTTTGACAAGCCACAGGACAGCGATATCACCCGCGATATGTACATCTGTGCAAGCTATGCACCAAAGCCAAAGGTAGATACCACCAAGGTAGACAGTACCGCCTTCCAGGAAGAGATCATTCTCGATGACGAAGCAACCCTATCATCCGCGAGGTTCCTGCCAAGAAGGCTGAAAGCGAATCTGCCAACGGTACAGCCACCACAGAAGAAAAGAAAGAGAAGAAGAAGGCTAAGCCAACGGAGCAGCCTGTCAACTTCGATGACCTTTAGAATTATAATGTTAAGTGTTGAATGTTAAGTGTTAAGTTTTCATTCTTGCTTACTCGTAGCGCAAGGACGCAAGCCTAATTTAACATTTAACACTTAACACTTAACATTACTCAATATGAACATAGATTTAGACAACCCGGAGTTGCAGAATGCACTCCAAATCATACAGTTTACCCGTCGTTCGCTTTTCCTTACCGGAAAGGCGGGGACGGGTAAATCTACTTTCTTACGTTATATAGCCGCCAATACCAAGAAGAAACATATCATTCTTGCCCCAACAGGCATTGCGGCCATCAACGCCGGAGGAAGCACGCTCCACAGCTTTTTCAAGCTTCCTTTCCACCCGCTGCTACCCAACGACAGCATGTATTCCGTCCGCAACATCCGCAATACCCTGAAGTATAATTCAGAGAAGATAAAGATTATCCGCGAGGTAGAGCTCATCATCATCGATGAGATCAGTATGGTTCGTGCCGATATCATCGATTTCCTGGACAAGATATTGCGGGTATATTGCCGCAACATGCGAGAGCCTTTCGGGGGCAAGCAGCTGCTTCTGGTGGGCGATATCTTCCAGCTGGAGCCTGTGGTGAGGGAAGACGACCGTCGTCTGCTCAGTCCCTTCTACCGCAGCAGTTTCTTCTTCGATGCCAAGGTGTTCGAATACTTCAAGCTCGTGAGCATCGAACTCAAGAAGGTATACCGTCAGAGCGATCCCGTTTTCATCAGCATCCTCGACCATATCCGCACGTCTCAGGTACTTATGCAGGATCTCCAGCGCCTCAACCAGCGCGTGGGAGCCCAGCTCGATGAGAGCGATTCCAAACTTGCCATCACCCTCTCTACACGCCGCGATACGGTAGATTACATCAACGACAGCCAGCTCCAGTGTCTTCCGGGAGAGCCTTGCCTCTTCCGTGGCCACATACAGGGCGAGTTTCCGGAGAGTAGTCTCCCTACCTATCGAGCTTTACCTCAAGACGGGGGCTCAGGTTATCTTCATCAAGAATGATATCGAGCATCAGTGGGTGAATGCACGCTGGGCACCATCATCGGTTTTGATGAGGATGAGGATGCCAAGATTTATGTGCGCACCGAGGAAGGCAAGGATGTGATGGTGGAGCCTGCGGCATGGAGCAACATGAGATACCATTCAATGAGGTTGAGAAAAAGATTGAGGAGGAAGAGATTGGCAGATACGAGCAGTACCCCATCCGTCTGGCTTGGGCGATAACGGTTCATAAGAGCCAGGGCCTCACCTCAACCAGGTGAAGATTGATTCACGGGTGGTGTCTTGCGGGC
>ENA-OQER01000166-OQER01000166.1-human-gut-metagenome-genome-assembly--contig:-NODE-166-length-36348-cov-5.463102_pt1 | contig 36348 bp, 34 predicted proteins | sample MGYA00242797_ERZ504639 | MGnify/ENA primary metagenome ERZ504639 (study PRJEB26092, sample SAMD00036306) | human gut metagenome | host: Homo sapiens | study: EMG produced TPA metagenomics assembly of... | reverse complement strand
CTGAAGGCGGGGTACATGAATGCCAAAAAACATACTATAAGAATCTTTTTAAAGAGCCGTTTTCTCAATAATTTGTACTATGTTTGCAATCAAACTACATAATTAAAAAAAACTATGATTAACAGATTCGTATTAAACGAAGTATCTTACTTCGGCCCGGGTGCGCGTGAAGTGCTTCCACAAGAGATTAAACGTTTGGGCTTGCATAAGGCCTTTGTTGCTACAGACAAGGATTTGATTAAATTCGGTGTGGCTGATAAAGTGTTGAAAGTATTGGAGAATGCAGGTATCCCATACGAAATATTCAGTGAAATCAAACCGAATCCTACCGTAAGTAATGTAAAGGCAGGAGTTGAAGCTTTTGCAAAATCAGGAGCGGACTTTATTCTGGCTATCGGCGGCGGTTCGTCTATCGATACTTCGAAAGCGATTGGTATCATCACTAATAATCCTGACTTCAGTGATGTGGTGTCACTGGAAGGTGTGGCTCCTACAAAGAAAAAGTCAGTGCCTATCATTGCACTGCCCACTACCGCCGGTACTGCCGCCGAGGTGACTATCAACTATGTCATCACGGATGAGGAAAACCATAAGAAGATGGTTTGTGTAGACCCGAACGATATTCCCGCCATGCTATTGTGGATGCGGAACTGATGTACACTTTGCCTAAAGGCTGACTGCTTCTACCGGTTTGGACGCACTGACCACGCCATCGAAGGGTTGATAACCAAAGGTGCTTGGGAAATGAGCGATATGTTTGAGATCAAGCGATTGAAATGATTGCCCGTTATCTGGAAACTGCTGTCTTCGAGCCTACCAATGCGGAAGCTCGTAACGGCATGGCCGTGGCACAGTACATTGCAGGTATGGCATTCTCTAATGTAGGCTTGGGCGTGGTTCACGGTATGGCTCATCCGTTGGGAGCTATCTTCGATATTCCTCACGGTGTGGCTAATGCACTGTTGCTGCCTGTCATTATGGAATTCAATGCTCCGGCTGCTTTGCCCAAATATGTAGATATCGCCAAGGCGATGAATGTGTACAAGGATGGCATGAGCCAGGAAGAGGCTGCGAAGGCGGCTGTTGAGGCGGTGAAGGCATTGTCTGTCAAGGTAGGTATCCCTCAGCATTTGTCTGAACTGGGCATTAAGGAAGAAGACTTGCCTCGTCTGGCCGCTTCGGCTATTGCCGATGTGTGTACGCCGGGCAATCCTCGTGAAGTGACGGAAGAAATTATTCTGGAACTTTACAAGAAAGCGTTTTAAGCGTAATTCTTTTGTAATAAAAGCATAGGTGGTGTGTGGATGTGCAGGGCATATCCACACACTTTTTTATCTCCTTGTCTTTGAAACAGCATTGTCACTTTGTAGCAATTTGTTCGTAATCCATTCAGCATTCTTTTGCACTTGCAAATTAAATTTAATGAAAATAGGTATTATTGTTAAACTGCTATCAATCATTTGAACATGAAAATTCTTATTGAGTCAAAGAGATTTTTGTTGTTATTATGCTTGTCGCTATTCGTTGCGGGCTATGTTTCCGCACAGGATTACCGGGCGATTGTAAAAGGTATTGTGACTGACGAAACCGGAGAGGGGGTTATCGGAGCCACAGTGTTGGTAAAGAACGAATCGACCGGTTTCAGTGCCGGTTCTATCACCAACGAGACGGGAGAGTACATTGTGAAGCAACTCCCTTTGGGTTCACCTTACTCTGTCACCGTCAGCTATGTAGGCTATGGTGATCAGAAAAAGACAGGATATACGCTGAACCAAGGTGATGTGCTCCGTCTGGATTTCCAGTTAAAGGAGGAAAGTGTCGTGATGGAGGCTGTACAGGTGGTGGCTAATTCATTGAAGAATTCTATCGCCACTACGGGGGCCGCTACTTCGGTGACGGCCAATGATCTGAACAAACTGCCGGTGAATGGGCGTAACTTTACTTCGCTCATTGACCTGTCACCATTAAGTACAGGTTCCAGCCTGTCCGGACAGTTGGCTTCTTCTACTAATTATACCATTGATGGCATGAGTGCCAAGGGCCTACTTCGGGAGGTAGTACAACCAGTCGCAACGGTGTGCCATACGCCATTTCGATGGAGGCTATCCGTGAATTTAAAGTCGTGACGAATGAATATGATGTGACTAACGGTCGTGCCGGAGGAGGTACTATTAGTACGGTGACCAAATCGGGAACCAACCAATTGACAGGTAGCGCTTTCACTTATCTGCGTTCCGACTGGTTGTCCAGCAAATATGATATCCGCGGCAACAAGCGCTCGAATGATTTCTCTACTTACCAGTTGGAGCCTCATTGGGCGGTGCATTGGTGAAAGACCGTGCCCACTTCTTTATTTCTTGGGATCATCAGGCTGATTCACGTCCGTTGTATATTGCCGATATTCATAGTGCTGCCGATGAAAAGCGTTATAATTTGACTACGGAGACCAGAGACCGCTTTCTGGAAATAGCCCGCAATAAATATGGAGTGTCGGACCATCCTCAGTTCGGGTCTTTTGATAAAAAACAGAATACCGATGCGGTATTTGCTCGTCTGGACTGGCAGATTAATGCTACAAACCTGTTATCGTTTACTGATAATTTTGTGAATGACAATAACAATATGGGTTTGAGCGACAATAGTGCTATCAATCTTTATGAAGTGTATGGTGATGTACATTCGTTGAACAACAGCGCTTTACTGACTTTACGTTCTGTACTGGGACCACGCAGTACCAACGAACTGAAGTTGCAACATCTTTATACATTGGAAAAATCCATGCCGGGCAGTGAACTGCCGGCTGATAATATTCCACGTGCCATTGTGCAACGTGTAGAATCGGAAATAGATGGAAACACGGCGACTACTACCATTCAGCTGGGTGGTCAGCGTTATAGCCCCGAGAATTTCTATAACCACGTACTTCAGTTGGTAGATAATTATTATTATAATACCAATAAGGTAAACTATACATATGGTTTTGATTTGATGTACACGAATCTGAATTCTCGTTACGGTAGTGAGGCCAACGGGCGTTTTTATTTTACCGGACTGGATAATTTCGAGGCATTGAAGCCTTCTCGTTATGTACGTGAGGTGTATTTGGATCCTGACCAAAACAATCAGCGTGTACGCCAAAATATATTGAATGCAGGTATCTATGCCCAGTTGCAGACTAAACTGTTCACAGGATTCGAGCTGATGGCAGGCTTACGTTTGGATAATGCCACTTATTTCAATAAAGGTAATTTCAGCCAACTGGTGTATGATGAATTGGGACTGCGTACAGACAATGGACTTTCTACTTTCCAGATTCAGCCTCGTGTCCAGATTACTTGGGACTTTAATGACAAGCACACGGATATTCTTCGTATTGGCGGGGGAATCTTTGCATCTGATATCAACAACTATGCCATGATTAATAATATGGTATTTGATGGTACGAAAGTGATGTCGGTTGATATCAAGAATACGGAAGAAGAACCGGATATAGTTCCCACTCCCGATTTTATAGGGTATCGGAAAGATCCTTCCACGGCTCCGGGTATTGATTTGCTGAATAATCCCAACTATGCGGACAAGGCTGTACCTACGATCAATATGAATAGCAAGGATGCCAAGGTTCCCGTGGTTTATAAGGCGAATATATCATACACTCACTTCTTCAGTGACCGTTTGAAAATGAGTGTCAGCGGATATATGACTTTGGGACGTAACAACTATATGTATATAGACCGGAACATGGTGGATGATCCTTATTTTCGTCTTTCTGCAGAAGGGAACCGGGGTATTTATGTACCTGCTTCTACTATAGGAAAAGATGGTACTCTTGATTGGATGGAAGGACGTAAAAGTACCAAAGTAGGGCGTGTGCTCGAATTGGTCAGCGAGGGAAAAGTAAATCAGTTCGCTTTCACCGTAGATGGAACATGGCGTTACTATAAAGACGGAGAACTTTCTTTCAGCTATACTTGGAACGATACAAAAGACAATACTTCCTATAATGGTAATGTGGCTAATTCCGCTACTCTTTCCCAAATGGTGGTTGACGATCCCCGTGATTTAAGCAAAATGACTTACTCCAACAATCAGTTCCGTCATAAACTGGTGGTTTATGGTTCGGCGCCTACTTTCTGGGGCATTACCGTAGGTGCTCGCTTTTCCGGCATCGGGGGAACACGTTATTCCATGATTGTGAATGGAAATGTGAACGGTGACTTTGTGGATAGTAATGACCTGGCCTATGTATATGATCCGAATAGCAGCGCTACTCCTGATTATATTCGTGAAGGTATTAATTCTATATTGAACAATCCGGATGCGGAAAAGAGTGTGAAAGATTATATTCGTAAGAGTTTTGGGAAAGTGGCCGAACGTAATGGAGGGATCAATGGTTTCTATGGCACTTTAGATCTTCGTTTGGCCAAGAAATTCAAGACTTACAAAAAGCAGAATCTGGAAGTGTCTGTTGATATTTTCAATGTGGCCAATATGTTGAATAAAGATTGGGGAGCCGGTCATAATCTGGGAACACAGAAAATTTATAGTATCAAGGGATTTGACAAAGATGCCAAACAATATACTTATAATGTAAATGCCAACACAGGTGTATCCAGTCTGAACGGTACTCCTTTTCAGGTTCAGATAGGTTTGAGATATGGATTCTAATAGATAATGATTAAATAAGAAATAAAGATGAAACTAAGTAAACTAATGATGCTTTTGCCATGTGTGCTGTTACTTTGACCGGGACTGCCCAGACCAAAGTGATTGCCCACCGCGGATATTGGAAATGTGAAGGTTCTGCCCAAAACTCTATTGCTTCTTTGACAAAGGCTGCAGAGGCAAAGGTGTATGGTTCGGAATTCGACGTACAACTGACGAAGGACAAGGAAATCGTAGTCAATCATGACGATAGCATTCAGGGAATTTGCATTTTTGATACTCCTTTTGCTGAATTGAAAGATTTGAAATTGAGTAACGGCGAGAAGTTGTCCACTTTGGATGATTATCTGGTAGCGGGTAAGAAACTGACTGGTACTCAGCTGATATTGGAAATCAAGCCTCACAGAACCGAAGAAGCGGAAAATGAAGCGGTAAGAATCATTGTAGATAAAGTGAAAAAGATGCGAATGGAGAAACAGGTGGAATATATTTCATTCAGCATGAACATTTGCGAACAGTTGGTGAAACTGACTCCGGATTCGGAAATAGCTTATCTGAAAAGTGATGTGGCTCCTAAAGACCTGAAGGCGAAAGGAATTAATGGTATTGATTATTATATCAAGGTATTGGCTGAGAAACCAGAATGGATTGCTGAAGCACATCAGTTGGGTATGAAGGTGAATGTGTGGACAGTCAATGATATGGAGATGGTTCAGAAGATGATTGACCAGCAGGTGGATTATATAACTACTGATTATCCATTGGAAACTGAAAAGCTGATTCGGAAAGATGGAGGAGATTCTTAATAAAAATGTAATTCCTTTCAAATAGGGATGTAATAGGAACACAATACATTTGCACTGTAATTTAAAAAAGGATAATATGAAAGCTGGTTTATTAAAGAAAATCTCATTGGCTTTGGGATTGGTATTATGGGTGACAGGTTCTGTATGTGCATCGCCTGCTGACGAAGAAGGTGCTAACAAGGCTAATAACAATCTGGTAAAGGTTCTTGTTATAGGACTTCACGACAATGTGGAATCCAACTATTTTCCCGGCAGTATGATTACTGAGGAAACTGGAATACCGACTGATAGCATAGATTATACTTATAATCAGATTATAGCAAAGAATATTATTGCATCCAATAAGAATAAGAAATACCAGTTCGTTACTTCGGAAAAGGCGGCGGCCATCAGCAGTTTGTTGGATAAAATCAGACTGGAAGGTGAAGAAGAGGAGAGGTATGCGGATCTTAGTCAGGTGGATGATAATCGGTATGAACAGCTGATAAAGGATACTGATTCGGATTATGTATTATTTTTGAATCAGCATTATTTGAAATGGCAGGAAAAGCCGTTGCGTACTTTGTTTCATATCACCAGTTATTCTTTGTTTGATAAGAATCAGAAGGAAGTAACCCGAGGTAATAACTATTTTACCAGCATGAATTTGGAAAGTAAAGATAAGTTGAGTAAGGATAGTCGGAAAAGTTCTTCAAAGATAGTTTCCACTATTGTAAAAAGCTTGTCAAAGTGATGTCGTTATTCAGAAAATTATAAGAACAGGTGGGGCTGAAGTTCAAGACTTCAGTCCCCTTTTTCTATTTTCTTTTCAGATATTCGTACCCTATCCGGCAATACAGGCATTTTTTCTTATCGCAATATTCTTTCTTTAATTGTATCAAGGCTTGGCTGTCGGCGGCATTGGAAGTTTTCATTCCGCATTGTTCCCACATGCGGGTGATATAATTGTTCTCCGCTTTCAATTCTTCCAGAAAACTGCCGGCACGTGCACAAAGTACAGGATTTCCTTTATGCAGTCCGTAAGCATAGAGAAATGTCACTACCGTGTTGATAATGAGTAAATCCAGTGAGGTGTTACTTAGAGTCTTCGGACGGGAAGGGGAAGAACCGCCAAATGTATAATGAGTGAGCCAGTATTCTGAAGTTCCTCCTTTCAGAATATCTCTGACACCTTGTAGTGTCTCCGTTTCCATGATGCGAGAGAGTAGTCCGTAGGCACGATGATAAAGACATGCTAACTGTGCAATCCGTATATGCGGAAAATTAGTAGGACGTAGCCGGAGAAAACGCCATAGGGAAGTATTCATCGGGATAAGTTCGAATTTGTGCTGTAGATAGATGTATTCTTTTTTTAGCCGGAGATAGTATCCGTCTCCATCAGAATCTTCCAGAATGCCGGCTTGTCCAAAGAAGATGGCTTCTATCTGGAAAAGGTCGTTCCGATGTTTGTCTACCGCCCGGAAGGGAAGCTGATGAGCCCAGGTTTCGAAAGCGTCTCCGTTCAGCCCGAAACCGAAATTACGTGCCAGTGTGATAAAAAAGCGTCTTCCCAATTGCCTTGACAACGTTTTAACCGTTCGTTCAATAAGGTCGCTTTTTGCTCGAATCTTTCCATCTGTAAGGCGGACATCCATGAGTGGGCGGTGAAAGGGGAGAGCGAAGGAATGATGCGGTAACAAGGAGGGTAGCTGGCTGTTTCCAACAGTTCCTTGTAGTTGGTGCGGACCGCTTCCGGGCAGATGAGTTGTATTTGGGGGATTCTTTCTCCATTGCTCCTGCTGATTTCCATATCTATTTCGGAGGCTATATGCAGAATGACAGAGTTGTAACCGGCATCTGCATGATGTCCGTGTTTGAACCAGTCTGAAGATCTTTCATGTATCTCGATATTACCTATCCAAAGTACACCGTCCAGCTTGAGCTTGGCATTAAAAAACCGGGACCGGCGTCGGTATTCGCCAGTCCCGTATCTATAACTTCCACTTGTTGGCCGGTTGTTGTTTTCAGTTCTTTGAGAGAAAATATTTTATGTTTCCATACATAGTGTAATAGTTGTTCCATGTTAATGAGGTGTAAATGTTTGGCAAATGTAATGGTTTACAACGAAAAACGCTATCTTTGTGGCTGAAATAACATTCGTAATTATGAAAATAGCATTAATAGGATATGGAAAGATGGGCAAGGAGATTGAAAAGGTTGCAGTTGCCCGCGGACATGAGATTGTGAGTATTATAGATGTTGATAATCAAGATGATTTTAATTCGGAAGCATTTAAATCAGCAGATGTGGCTATTGAGTTTACTAACCCGATGGTGGCATATGACAACTATATGAAAACTTTTGCTGCCGGTGTCAAATTGGTATCGGGCAGTACCGGATGGATGGACAAACATGGTGATGAGGTGAAAGAATTATGCACGAAAGGTGGAAAAACCTTGTTCTGGTCGTCTAACTTCAGTCTGGGGGTCGCTATTTTCTCTGCTGTAAATAAATACTTGGCAAAAATAATGAATAACTTTCCCGCTTACGAGGTTCTATGACCGAAACTCATCATATTCATAAACTGGATGCGCCCAGCGGAACAGCCATCACGCTGGCCGAAGGGATTCTGGAAAATATGAACCGCAAGAGTAAATGGGTGAAAGGGACCATGGTGGCACCGGATGGAACCGTGTCGGGAACATCGGAATGTGCGAGAATGAGTTTCCTGTAAATTCCATCCGTGAAGGGAGGTGTTTGGTATTCATACTATCCGCTATGACTCTGAGGCGGATAGCATCTCAATTACCCATGATGCCAAGAATCGGAAGGGGTTTGCCTTGGGAGCTGTTTTGGCGGCGGAATATACATCCAGGCATGAAGGATTATTAGGAATGAGTGATTTATTTCAGTTTTAAGATATGATAAAAGCAACACGTACACAGTGGATTAAGTTTGCCGTTGTTCTGGCGCTTTACCTGATATTTCTTGTTTGGTTGAGAAGCTGGCTGGGATTGGTGGTTGTACCGTTTATCTTCGATGCGTATATCACAAAGAAGATTCCATGGACTTGGTGGAGAAAGTCCAAGAACCGTCATGTAGTGACCGTCATGGGATGGGTGGATGCTATTGTATTCGCACTGGTGGCAGTATACTTTGTCAACCTCTATTTCTTCCAGAACTATGTGATTCCTTCTTCCTCGCTGGAAAAATCATGCTGACGGGTGATTATCTGTTTGTGAGCAAAATGAGTTATGGGCCCGTGTGCCCCAGACTCCGCTGCACATGCCGTTGGCGCAACACACATTGCCGTTTTTTAATTGTAAATCATACCTTGAGCATCCACAATGGGATTATAAACGGGTGAAAGGTTTGGGGGACGTACAGTTGAATGATATCGTTGTCTTTAACTTTCCGGCCGGAGATACAGTTGCCACTGGTGTGCCTAATGATGATGTTTATCGTCTGAGTTATGGAGCAGGCAAGGAGCTGGCAAAACCGGTGGATTTGGCTTCCATGTCTCCGGAGCAGCAACGGGGTGGTCTATGATTATTATTATCAGTTGGGACGGGAGTATCTGAAAGAGAATCCACAGAATTTCGGTGAGATAATAAGCCGTCCGGTAGACCGCCGTGAGAACTATGTGAAGCGATGTGTGGGTTTGCCCGGACAAACGTTGGAGATAAAGGATCGTATTATTTATTTGGATGGTAAAGCTAATAAAGAGCCTGATAATGTGCAGTATCGTTATCTGGTGAAAACCAAGCGTCCTATTCCCGATGACCTGGCTCATGAACTGGGTATCAGCAAGGAGGATATGATGATGTATTATACGGATGCTTCTGTTTATAATATGCCTCTGACAGAAAAAGCGAAAGCAGGTTTGTTGGCGCGTAAGGATATTGTTGTCAGCATTGAGAATACACCGGCTGATGATGCGGGAGGCTTATACCCGCTGAATATGTATAAGAACTGGACTACGGATAACTACGGACCTGTATGGATTCCCAAAAAGGGAGAGACGGTGAAACTCACGCTAGAGAATCTTCCTGTTTATGAGCGCCCTATTCATGCTTACGAGGGTAATGAACTGGCAGTGAAAGATGGAAAGATTTATATTAACGGCAAGGAAACCGATGAGTATACTTTCAAGATGGATTATTACTGGATGATGGGAGATAACCGTCATAATTCGGCTGACTCCCGTTTTTGGGGATTTGTTCCCGAAGATCATGTGGTGGGAAAACCCATCTTTATCTGGTTGTCATTGGATAATGACCGTGGCTGGCTGGATGGAAAAATACGTTGGAACCGATTGTTTACCTTTGTAGATAATATTAAATAAGTTGCGCATACCCTGTATTCCTGTATGGATAAAAGCAATGCTTACTGCTATCATTCTGGTACTGTTGGTAAAGACATTTGCTTTCACCTCCTGCACCATTCCCTCTACCGGTATGGAGAATAGCCTTTATCAAGGGGAAAGGGTTCTGGTGAATAAGTGGAGTTATGGGTTTCGTGTGCCTTTTTCTATCTGGCGATGGTTGGGAAAACTGCCGGGAAGGGGGATATTGTGTTGTTCAACAACCCTAATCCACGGTTTCCTCAAACGTCGGTGGGCAACCGGGAGGTGTTTATAAGTCGTGTGGTAGGAATACCCGGAGATACGTTGATGTTGAATGATGAACTGTGGGTGACTGACGAACAAGTGTTGAGCCCGGATAGTAAATCTTTGTATGTCTATTCTCATACGGAAGAAGAAACGATGCAGGCTGCCATGCAGCAAGTGAACATTCAGGGAAACAGGTTAGTGGGATATGCCGAGGGGAAGTACATACGTACCTTCAGTCATTATGAATATTACCTGTTAAAACAAAAACTGGCAGGAAAAGTGGATTTGATTCCTCTCTATCATAAAGATATAAGCAAGAGCCATCCCTTTGTGATCCCGGAAAAAGGGAAACCTGTCAAGGTATATCCTTGGAATGTGACCTTGTTGTGTAATACTATTGTTCGCCATGAAGGAAGAGTGGCTTCTGTCAGGGGAGATACCCTGTATGTAGGGGGAAAACCTGTAGAAGCCTATACATTTAATAAAAATTATTACTGGATGGCATCCAATAATCCGGTGAATTTGTGTGATTCACGTTTATTTGGTTTGGTGCCCGATGACCATTTGATCGGTAAAGCTTGGCGCATTTGGTTTTCATCCAGAAAAGGGCGCATTTTTCAACGAGTGCAATAATGGAGAATACGATATATTTAAGTTCGGCCTATCTGGCCCCGGTGGAATATTATACAAAACTGTTCGCCTGTGAGAAGGCCTATGTGGAACAGTATGACAATTATGTGAAACAGACTTATCGCAACCGTTGTGTCATTGCGGCAGCCGATGGTCCGCTGGCGCTGACTATCCCTACAGAAAAAAGCGGTACACCTAAATGCCTGATGAAGGATGTCCGCATTTCGGATCATGGCAATTGGCGTCATATACATTGGAATGCTTTGGTGGCTGCATATAGAAATAGTCCTTTCTTTGAGTACTATGCTGATGATTTCCACGTCTTTTATGAAAAGAAATATGCCTTCTTGTGGGATTATAATCAGGAAATTTGTTCTTTAGTATGCGATTTGATCGATATTCATCCCCGTATGGAAGGAACAACGGAATATTGCATGGAATTTGTTCCGGGCGAGGTTGATTTTCGTGAGATTATTCATCCGAAGCGTGACTGGCGTGAAGCGGATGCTGACTTTTGCCTAAACCTTACTACCAAGTTTTTGATGCCAAATACGGTTTTCTGCCGAATTTGAGTATCGCCGATCTTTTGTTTAATATGGGGCCGGAGAGCCTGATTGTTTTGCGAGATAGTGTTAAAGGTATAAACCATAAAGAATAATATCATGAATAATTTGTTTAGTGTAAAAGACCAGGTGGTGGTAATCACCGGTGGAACAGGGGTTTTGGGAAAGGCTATTGCCGCCCATTTGGCAGAAGAAGGTGCCAAGGTTGTTATATTAGGCCGTAAGGCAGAAGTAGGAAATGCCATTGTAAACGAAATCAAGGCCAAAGGCGGGGAAGCCATGTTTCTTGTGACCAATGTGTTGGATGAGGCTATATTGGAGCAGAATCTGAAGGATATTCTCGCAGCATATGGTCGTGTAGATGCATTGCTGAATGCAGCAGGAGGTAATATGCCGGGTGCTACGATTGCTCCTACAGGAAATTTCTTTGATTTGAAGGTCGATGAGTTTCAAAAAGTGCTTAATCTGAATCTTACCGGAACAGTTCTGCCTACACAGGTATTTTTGAAGCCGATGGTGGAGCAGAAGAAAGGGGCTATTGTGAATTTCTCTTCTATGGCGGCATTCCGTCCGATGACTCGTGTATGTGGTTATGCGGCTGCAAAAGCGGGAATCTCTAATTTCACTGCGTTCATGGCCAATGAAGTGGCTACGAAATTTGGTGAAGGCATCCGCGTGAATGCCATTGCTCCGGGATTCTTCCTGACCGAACAGAACCGTACTTTGTTGACAAACGAAGATGGTACATATACTCAGCGTGGTAATGATGTGATTCGCCAGACTCCGTTCAAACGTTTCGGTAAAGCAGAGGAACTGTGTGGAACCATCCAGTATCTCATCAGCGATGCCAGCAGCTTTGTAACCGGTACAGTAGCCGTAGTAGATGGTGGTTTCAATGCATTTGCCATGTAACAAGTCTTTAGTTTTTAATTCTCAATTTTTTTATTTGATATGATTTTATGTGAGCAAACATGGCGCTGGTACGGACCGAATGATCCTGTATCATTGTGGGATATCAAACAAGCCGGAGCAACCGGTATTGTCAATGCCTTACATCATATTCCCAACGGTGAAGTATGGACAGTAGAGGAAATAATGAAGCGCAAGAAATTGATTGAAGAAGCAGGATTAACTTGGAGTGTCGTAGAGTCCGTGCCCGTACACGAACATGTTAAGACACAGACAGGAGACTATCTGAGATATATCGAGAACTATAAACAGAGTTTGCGCAATCTGGCAGCATGTGGTATCTATATTGTGACTTATAACTTCATGCCTGTACTGGATTGGACCCGTACGGACCTGGCATATACGTTGCCCGATGGTTCCAAGGCATTGCGTTTTGAGCGGGCTGCTTTTGTAGCGTTCGATCTGTTCATCTTGAAACGTCCGGGAGCCGAAAAGGAATACTCGGCTGAAGAGATAGAAAAGGCAAAAGCGCGTCTGGCACAAATGGATGAGGAAGAAATTCATCGTCTGACACGAAATATGATTGCAGGATTGCCCGGTTCGGAGGAAAGTTTTACATTGGAGCAATTCCAAAAAGAACTGGACCGTTACAAGGATATTGATGCGGACAAGCTCCGCAATAATTTGATTTTCTTCTTGAAAGAAATTTGTCCGGTAGCCGATGAAATGGGAGTAAAGCTGGTTATTCATCCGGATGATCCGCCTATGTCTATTCTGGGCTTGCCGCGCATTATGAGTACGGAAGCGGATTTCAAGCTGTTGGTGGAAGCTGTACCTAATCCGTCAAACGGACTTTGTCTGTGCTGTGGTTCATTTGGCGTATCTGCACAGAATGATTTGCCGGGTATCATGGAACGTTGGGGAGACCGTATCAATTTTGTTCATTTACGCAGTACCAACGTGATGCTGAAGGGAACTTTTATGAGGCGAATCATCTGGAGGGTGATGTGGACATGTATCATGTAGTTAAGAGCTTGTTGAAAGTGCAGCAACGTCGTGGAATATCTATTCCTATGCGTCCGGATCATGGCCATCAGATGATAGATGATTTGAACAAGAAAACAAATCCGGGTTATTCTTGTTTGGGACGTATGCGTGGCCTTGCCGAGCTTCGTGGCTTAGAAAAAGGAATAGCGATGAGTATGGAAACAAAATAATCTTTTTTTTAACATATAGAAAGAAGGCCTGAATGTCTTCCGGTGATGAGGTATATCCGGAAGTATTCAGGTCTTCTTTTTGTCTAAGAGGTAGATAATGAGGACTATTCTAGACAAATATAGAGATTAATTAGACAAATAAAGAGGTGCAGGCAAGGGGAGGAGGTTTATATTTGCAACAGATTTAATCTAATTAACCCTTAAATTCTTTTATTATGAATAAAAAACAAAACTGCTTTCAATCCTTGGATTGGTGACAGCTATCCTGTTTTTGTTCTCATCGGAGGTGTTGGCCCAATCCTTATCTATCAGTGGTAAGGTAATTGACAAAAACAGTCAGGAGTCTGTAATTGGGGCCAGTGTTTTAATTGAAGGAACCTCAAACGGTACAATAACCGATTTGGATGGTAACTTTATGCTTTCTAATGTTCCTTCCAAAGGAAATTTAGTTGTGTCTTACATTGGTTATGCTACACAAACTCTTCCTATTAATGGGAGGACTAGTTTCAGTGTTGTATTGGCTGAGGATACTGAAACGTTGGATGAAGTTGTTGTAATAGGTTATGGCGTACAGAAAAAAGTGAATCTTACCGGATCTGTGTCTTCAGTGAAAGGAGATGCATTGGAACGTCGTCCGGTAGCTGATGCCACACAGAGTTTGCAAGGGATGGTTCCGGGATTGTTGGTGAGCAACTCAAATACGGGCCGTCCGGGAGCTAGTGGTACGTTGACTTTGCGCGGACAAGGCAATCTGGATAATAATGCGAATCCTTATATTTTGGTTGATGGAGTGGAAATGAGTCTCTCGGACGTGAATCCGAATGATATTGAAAGTATTTCTGTATTGAAAGATGCTGCTGCTTGTGCCATTTATGGTGCACGTGCGGCGTATGGTGTCATTTTGGTCACTACCAAGAAAGGTGAGGAAGGTAAAATGCGTGTAAATTACCAAGGAAACGTAGGTTGGAGTACGCCGACTGTATTGCCTGATATGGTTGATTCCTATGAATTTGCTCAGTATTGGAATGCCGGATGTATTAATGCAGGTTCTCCTCGTTTGTATAGTGAGGAAAAATGGGTTTATTACAGCAATATATTAAAGATCCAATAGTGTGGATCCTTGGTTCGAGCTTCCTAAAAATTCTAATATGAACCGGCATTCGAAAATTCAGAATTAGGAGTAGGAAATACTAATTATTTCGATTTGCATTATAAGGATTGGGCATTCAAGCAAAATCATAATCTTAGCTTGAGTGGGGGTGGCAAAAAAGCACAATATTATATTTCTGGTGGTTATTATTCGGAAGATGGTATTCTCCGTTATGCCGATATGGATTTCAGCCGTTATAATTTTGCCGCTAATATTTCTTCTCAGATTACCGATTGGATGAAGGTAAAAGTAAATACGAAGTTTATGCATTCCGATGAGGATACTCCTTTTGGTGACGGAGGGCTTAGTGAAGGCTTTTATCATTCATTAGCACGTTTCCGTCCTACAGTTGCTCCTATTGATCCGAATGGGCATTTTACAGAACTGACTATGATTCCTTATTTGCAGAGTGGTACGTATACAAATACTCAACGTGACCGTTTTAGTTTAACGGCAGGTTTAGATATCCAACCTGTGAAAAACTGGTTTATCTTTTTTGATTATACATATAAATTGATGGATTTGGAATATGAGGCATTGAACGTGAGCCCGTTAATTTATGGGGCTGACGGGGTGAGTACTTCGAAAGGTGTGCGTGATGAGTTGGGTGTATCACCCGATGGCAAGTTTACCCGTTATTATGCGCATACTCGCTACCAATCTATAAATTTATATTCGAATTATCTCTTTACTTTGGGAGACAAGCATAATTTTACCGTAATGGCAGGTTATCAGGAAGAAAATAATGACTATAGTTATATGAAGAACTCGATTACCGGACTTTATTCAACTTCAAATCCTAATGTAGGTATGGGAACCGGTGATAAGACGGTAGTCGATACTCGTAATGGTTGGGCAACCCGTGGCTTTTTCGGACGTGTGAATTATGATTATGACGGACGTTATCTTCTTGAATTGAATGGACGATATGATGGATCGTCACGTTTTGCCAAAGGTAATCGTTGGGGCTTCTTTCCATCTGCATCTTTAGGATGGAATATTACCCGGGAACAGTTTATGATGCCAATAGCCGATGTAGTTTCCAACTTGAAACTTCGTGCTTCTTACGGATTACTGGGTAATCAGGCGGGTGCGGCTCTTTATACTTTTGCCGCTACTATGGATTTGAATGATAAATTGGGAAATTATATATTCTCTGATGGACGCCACATCTTTACTAAGGCCCCTGCCGTAGTCAACCCGAATACGACTTGGGAAAAAGTGGAGAGTAAGAATATAGGTTTGGATTTCGGTTTCTTTGGTAATTCGTTGACCGGTTCTTTTGATGTTTTTCAACGTGATACGAAGGATATGTTAGGACCTACGGTGGATTTCCCGGATTTCTTTGGTGCAGACGCTCCTAAAACCAATAATGCCCGTATGCGTAACCGTGGTTGGGAATTGGTGCTGAGTTATCGTGGAAAAATTGGAAAGGATATTGACTATAGCATAGGCGGTTCTCTTTCGGATGCTACTGCTGAAGTAACTGAATATGAAGGGACTAGAACAAATCCTAAAGATAATTGGTATAAAGGAAAGAAAGCTGGTGAAATTTGGGGATATCGGGCGGACGGACTGATCCAGACTCAGGCAGAGGCGGATGAGTATAATAATACCTATGATTTGTCTTTTATAAGCGGTAAACCTTGGACGCCGGGAGATGTAAAATATCGTGACCTGAATGGGGATAAGAAAATCAATAATGGGCTTAATACCTTGGATGATATGGGTGATATGACAGTAATCGGTAATACCACTCCTCGTTATCAATATACCATTAACGGTTCAATTAGCTGGAAAGGTGTAACCGTAAGCGCTATGTTCCAAGGGGTCGCTAAGCGGGACTGGGATCCTGGTACGGGAGCTTATTTTTGGGGAAGCGGACCTTATGCGCAGGTGACGGTGTTTAAAGAGCATTTGGATTATTGGAGTGAGACAAATACAGGGGCTTATTATCCAAAACCTTATATTCATACAGCAGGAGGAGTGGTTCCTTTCCGTAATAAGACAATGACGCTTAGTGACCGTTATCTCCAGAGTGGTGCTTATTGTCGTCTGAAAAATCTGACAGTGAGTTATGATATCCCTGCCGTATGGACAAAAAAGGTAGGTTTACAGAAAGTGCAGGTGTTTTTCTCTGGTGAGAATTTGTTGACTTTTACCACTTTGAAAGGAATGTTTGACCCGGAAGCTATCTTTACCAAGAATGATTACACGGCTGAAGGTGGAAAGAACTATCCTATGAACAAGGTGATATCTTTTGGTCTAGTTGTTAACTTATAATTTGATGAATATTATGAAGAAAAGAAATATATTTTTGGGTCTGGTTTTGATGTTAGGTCTTACCGGTTGCTATGATTTGGATAAGATGCCTGAAGGGGTATTGTCTACGACGATTCCTTTTGCAAGTACGGGGGAAATGAGAAATTATCTGGATCAATTCTATCAGACAGGTAATTATAAATATGACTATGTCAGCTTTGGTGATGGAATGCGTGCGCAAGGTTTTGATGCCGGTGGTGGACAATATATTGCCGGGGCAGATACACATAGTGATAATATGGCTTCCAGTTCGGTTAGTACCCGTTTGGCAGGTGAAACGACATTGAGTAGTGCGGTCAAACTGCAAAATTATACAGCTATCCGTAATTTAAATTTTATGCTGTGTAATTTAGATAATTGTGTGGAAAAAGGATCTGCTGATTATAATCAGTATGTGGGTGAGGCTTATTATTTCCGCGCATGGTATTATTATCAGATGTTTATCAGCTATGGGCGCCTGACGTGGGTGAACACTCCGCTTGATCCTAATATGGAAGAAATGAAATTGCCTCGTGCTAACCGCACGATATTGCCGACAGTATTTTGGCTGATCTGGATAAAGCGGTGATGTATCTCAATACTCAGAACAATAGTGCTACCATGCGGATTCATAAAGATGTGGCGCGTGCTTTGAAAAGTGAAGTGGCCTTGTTTGAAGGAACTTGGGAAAAATACCATAAAGCGAAAAATGATAAGTTTTTTGATTCTACGGTGACCGATGAAAAAATTCGCGATTATTTTAATCAGGCTGTTGCAGCTGCAAAAGAAGTGATGGATCGTGCGTATGGGCCATTTATAATACTGGTAACAAATTGGATGATTATCGTCAGATGTTTCAGACTACAGATTTATCGGGTAATCCGGAAGTACTTTGGTATAAACAGTATGATGGAGATCAGATTGGTAATAATGTAAACCGTTACTTAAATCAAGGAGGAGGGAGTGTAGGTGTTACGGCTTCATTAGTGGATGATTATCTGACAATTGATGGTAAACCGTTTGTTGGTGATGAGCGGATTGAAGCGAAAAAGGTGTTCGGGAATGAATTGCAGCCGACTTTGCGTGATCCGCGTTTGTCACAGACTGTTTGCATGCCGGGGCAGCAATTACGTCCGGATGACAAGGCTCCTTATTATGTTGTACCGCCATTGATTGGTACTTCATCCTATAATCAGAATATGACTGGTTATTCTTTATTAAAACATGTGCAAATTGATTATACGGGCAGTCTGGATGCCGAGTTCAAGGGAGCCACACCGGCTATTCAGTTCCGTTATGCAGATATCCTGCTGAATTATGCAGAAGCTCTGGCTGAACTGGATGGTGTGGGGAATGCGCAGAAAATTATTGATGCCTTGCAACCTTTACGTGACCGTGTAGGTATGCCTCCGGTGGATTTTGACAGGGAGTATAATCAGGAAGCTGATTATGGTTTCCGCAATCTTGATAAGTATATTCAGGCTGTACGTCGTGAACGCCGGGTTGAAAAAGCCTGTGAAGGACGCCGTCAGGAAGATATCATGCGCTGGGCTGCTGCGGACGAATTAATAGTGGGCAAATGGCCGAAAGGTGCGCTCTTTGTGGGAAGTAATCTTGAGAACCATCCTGTATATGGTGATAAGTTAATTTATGATCAAGCTTCGGGAAATAATCTTTTCCTGACAGGCAAGCCCGGGGATCCGTTGCGCTATATTATACCTACGAATCCCGCAGGATATGAATCGGGTTGGAAATTTAATGTCAACCGTGACTATCTGTTACCCATTCAGACACGTATGTTAGGAGATTTGACCGGTGGTATGTGGGAACAAAATCCTGGATGGTAGGAATTATGTTAATAAAAAAAAGATATGAGTAGAGTAACACCTGTGTTATTATATTCTTTGACGGGAGCAGTGGTGTTGTCATCGCTGTCTTCCTGCAAAGAAAAGAAATCTGAAGAGGTAAAAAAAACGATGAATGTAGTCTATATCATGTGTGACGACCATTCTTATCAGACGATCAGTGCCTATGACCAACGTTATATGCAGACGCCCAATATTGACCGGATAGCCAGTGAGGGTGTCCGTTTCACAAACAGCTTTGTAGCAAACTCTCTGAGTGGTCCCAGCCGTGCCTGCATGCTGACCGGTAAACATAGTCATGCCAATGGATTTACGGATAATACCACCACATTTGACGGTAGTCAGCAGACTTTTCCGAAATTGCTTCAGGCTAATGGCTATCAGACTGCTATGATCGGTAAATGGCATCTGGTATCTGAACCTACAGGATTCGATTATTGGGACATCCTGATAGGACAAGGAGATTATTATAATCCGAAATTTATTAAAAATGGTGAACGGGTACAACGGGAAGGTTATGCTACCAATATTGTGACAGATTTAGCAATAAATTGGATGGACAGTATCCGGGACAAGAGTAAACCATTCTGTCTTTTTATTCATCATAAGGCTCCTCATCGTACCTGGATGCCCGATCTTTGTGATCTTGACTTGTATGATGATGTGATTTATCCGATGCCCGAAAACTTCTATGATAAATATGAAGGTAGAATTCCTGCATCCAAGCAGGAAATGAGTATTATAAAGGATATGGATTTGGTGTATGACCTGAAAATGGCGGATAAGGAGAATGAGATCCATACCACGACAGGACTGGAAGAAGCGGGCAGAAATATGTATAATGCTCTGAACCCGGAACAGAAGGCTGCTTGGGATAAGCACTATGATCCTATCATTGCCAGATTCAAAAAGGATAAACTGACGGGTAAAGCCTTGGCGGAATGGAAATATCAGCAATATATGCATGATTATATGCGAGTTATTCATTCTGTAGACCGTAATGTGGGGCGTGTCTTGAAATATCTGGAAGAAAATGGATTGATGGGGAATACGATGATTGTCTATACTTCCGATCAGGGCTTCTATATGGGGGAACATGGTTGGTTTGACAAACGTTTTATGTATGAAGAATCTTTCCGTACTCCTCTGATGGTCCGTTTGCCGGGTGGAAAGAAAGGTGATATTGATGAAATGGTACAGAATATTGATTATGGCCCTACTATATTGGACCTTGCAGGAGTGAAGGTGCCATCGGATATGCACGGAGTTTCTTTCCTGCCTTTACTGAAAGGAGAGAAAGTTTCCGATTGGCGTAAGTCATTGTATTATCATTTTTATGAATACCCGGCTGAACATGCTGTCCGCCGTCATTATGGTGTACGTACAGATCGTTATAAATTGATGCATTTTTATAATGACATAGACTGTTGGGAACTATATGATTTACAGGAAGATCGTATGGAAATGCATAATATCTACGGACAACCCGGAACGGAAAAATTAACAAAAGAACTGAAAGACGAATTGTTGCGTCTTCAAGTGCAGTATGATGATCCTATCCGGAATATATACAAAGACTGACAACCTAATCTAACCTAAATTTAACATAGTATGGAGTATTCCCGATTCTTCTATTTGCAAGAAGGTCGGGAATCTTTTTTTCCTATAATCAGACGGACTCATTCCCACTATATTCTTAAATACAGTACTGAAATTACGTGAGTGTTTGAATCCTGTCTGTTCTGCCACTTCGCCAATGGATAATGTGGTCGTGTCTAATAATTTACGTGCATATTCCAGACGGCATTTAATGATGTATTCGCTGATGCCCATATCCATCATCCCTTTAGTCTTATTGTAGAGTGATGCACGGCTCATTCCCATTTGTTGTGCTATGAAATTAACGTCCATATTTACATTGCTGATATTTTCATTGATAATGCGGTTGAATTGGATCATTAGCTGTTCATTGATATAATTCAGGTTCTCCTGTTTTTGTATAGGGATATCTATGGTGGCATAGTGATTTTTCATGAAGTTGTGATTATGCATGATATTCTGTATCTGAATAAACAGCATATCCATATCGAACGGTTTGGTAATATAGCTTCTGCGCCCATTTTGTATCCTTCTTCCATACTGGTGTCATCAACGCAGGAGGTAAGTAAGATTACGGGCATGTAGTTTAAATCAGGCTTTTGTTTAATATAGCGACATAGTTCGAAGCCGTTCATGCGAGGCATTTTTATGTCACTTAATACAATTTGGGGACGTCGTGACGTGAGGATAGGGAGTGCTTCCATACCATCATGGGCTTCATATACTTCTTCAAACAGAACTTGTAGATTACAAATCAGGTAATTACATAAGTCACGATCATCTTCCACTATTAAAATAGAATGGAATTTCTCTATGCTGTCTTGTTGAGGTTGTTTGCGATCTATGTCGGCTGATAGATGTAATGCGTCATTCAAATAGGTTTGAGGTGTGGATTGAATGTCGGCGGCTTCCTGTCTATACGGTAAGGTGAAAAAGAAGGTCGCTCCTTTGGTTTCATTATTTTGTGCTCCGATAATGCCTCCATGCATTTCGACCAGTTGTTTGGCATATGACAAGCCGATTCCTGAACCTTGCAGGCTATGTTTGCTTGATAGAAACGGGTGAATAAGTTGGCGATGTCTCTTTTTGAAGTCCTGTTCCTTCGTCCTTTACAGTTATCCGGATGCGGCTCCCGTTGCCTTCCAGATAAGTGGAAACTGTAACGGTAGAGTTTTCTTCGCTGAATTTATAGGCATTTGTCAAGAGGTTATTTATAATGATTTCGCATTGGCTATGGTCGAAATACATACTATCTATAGCAGTATCGGGAGCAAATATCAACGAAATGTTACGTAATGAAAGTTCATCCTTGAAATCATTCAGGATACTTTGCAGCCATTCATTAAAAGGCGCGGGAGACATGCGCAGGATATTCTTCTCCACCTCCATTTTGCGCATGTTCAGAATCATGTCAATGATATTTTTCATTTGGCGTGCCTGTTTGAATGCACCATATAGCTTGCTACGGAGTTCGTATGGGATTTGCTTGCTGTTTGTGAGTTGTTTCAGCGGTGTATAGATTAAGGTTAAAGGAGTGCGTAGTTCATGGTTGATATTGATTAACGCTTTTACCTTTTCCTTATAGATGGTACGTTCTTGTTCCTTGTATTTTCGTTTCAGATGTTGGTCGTGGGCTCGTATGACATAGATAATGGAAAGAATAATGATGACTGCACATATTAGGATGAACCAAGACTGCTGCCACCACGGAGGAAGAACGGTAAATTTCAGTAACGTGAATTCAGAACTCCAATTCCCATCGTTTTGTACATTGAACAGTTATGCTGTAATTACCCGGAGAGATGGTGTGCAAAATAAGATGAGGACGGGATGTTTCCGTGTATTCTTTATTTAACCCTTTTATGCGGAACCGATATATACGCTTGTGAAAAACATTTCTCCTTCTAGTTGTGTATGTATTTGTAGAGAGGAGAAATTGTAAGGAATTTCCATCGTTGATTGGGAATTGAAGGGGACTATAGTACCGTTTAAAGATACTTCCTGTAATTCAAGAGTGATGGGCGGAGGAATGGAGGCAGATTTTAGGGCTTTGTTTATTCGTACCAATCCTTCAGAACCACCCATGTATATATTGCCGTCACTAGCCACCAATACAGGTTTGGCCAAGAAATCATTAGGTAATACTCCATCCATTTCATTGTAGATTACAAAATGATTTTTTTGTGGATTATAAGCGTATATGATCCCTAATGATCCCATCCATACGATTCCTTCATGATCGATGACTAAAGAAGTGATTACGTCGTTTCCATCGGGTAACTTTAAGGGCTCTTTACGGTTTGAGGGCAGGTAAATTCGGGTAATTCCGTTAGGTCCTGCTATCCATAGAGTCCCTAAAGTGTCAATGCTTGCAGCTAATATTTGGTTGTTCTTCTCATAAGCTATGGTTTCGTATTCATTCTTTTCTTTATTGTACTGGAATACGTTGCTTCGGTCGTGAAAAAAAGGATAAGTACGGTATTTTCCCATATAGACCCAGGAATATTGCAATTGTTGATTACTGGGAAAAATGGGAATCAATTGTTGACTACCGGGTATATATCGATAAAAAGCATTGCCATATAGTTCGATTTCGTTTTGATCATTAACTCGTATATTGGTGGGTGCACTGGAGTTTGCCAGCTTTGTTTCTGCATCTTTGTCCGGAAGAGAGAAACGTTGGTAGCTTCCAGTCTTTTTATTGAAACGAAAAATTCCTTTTGAGAAACTGGACGCTAGCAGTTCGGTTTCGGATAAAGGACAAATAGATACTATCTTTTCTCCCAATGTTTGCGGATAGTGGGTAAAATGTTCCGTTTGCGGGTCAAAGCAGTTGATGCCGCCTCCATCTGTACCAATCCAGATTCGTCCGTCTTTGTCTTCCCATAAACATAAGGGGCATTTGTCGGATAAACCTGAGGCTGGGTTTTGTGCAGCTTTGGTATAGGTGGTGATAAAGCCTTTTTCTGCTCCTAATACTCCTTCCCGGACCATACCTATCCACATGTGGTTGTTGCTATGGCATAGGCATGTTACTGAATTGGCTGGGAATTGTCGGTTTTCCTTGTTTGATAAGATTTGAATATCACGAGTGTCCGGATAGATGATATTCACTCCGCCTCCGTCTGTTGCCAGCCAAATGGTTTTATTCCATTCTGTTATATCAAGAACGATATCGTTGCTCAAGTTTGAATTACGGGTATTATAGGAGGTCAGCAGTTGTCCGTCCTGATTATAACATTTTACTCCTTGCCCATAGAAGGAAACCCAGTAATGTCCGGAAGAATCCTTATATAGATCGTATGCATTGGATGATTCACCGAATGGAGAATCGGTTATTTCTCCTGTATGTTTATTTAATAACTTTATTTTCCATGCATTGTTTATTATCAAGTAATGAGTGGAATCGAAAGGCTCCATCTTGATAATACGGATTCCTGTTGTTTTTAAAGGGATTGCTTTGGAATGTTTTAATTCTTTTTCATATACAAGTAATGTGTCGGTTACAGGTATCAACAGTTTGCTTCCTTCTGTTGCTATAATGGAAGTCTTTACCGGTTTATTATGCCGCAGAAAGATTTGCAGGGAGTCTTTCTCATATTCATAATAACTGATTCCTTGTGAGGTGACCGCCCATATCCGCTCTTCATTATCTCCGAAAATATCGTTGATGTAGTGGCTGTTTTTACGTAATAAGTCCGGTAGATTATATTTCTTGATTTTTTCTCCATTGAAACGATATATTCCCTGAGTGGTTCCGACCCATAATGAACCGTTTTTGTCATCGTATAGGGATGTTATAGAGGTTGGAAGCCCTTCTTTAATAGAAAGTTGTTTAAAATGATAATAAGGACGGTTGATGGAATAAGTCTTTATGATAAAACAACATAGAGCCAGGATTACATAGACGGTTTTTCTCATTCAGATAAGGTCTTAAAACAAATATTTGTACAAATATAAGAAATAGGTTTTGAAATTCAAAGCGGTAAAGAGGATATTGATAACCGAGAATAGCTGTGATATTATATGTAATTTGTCATTCTGAACAGATGTAGAAGATAACATAGTGTTCAGAATGACAAAATAGATTGGAGAATGAGGGGGATTTGTCTGACAGGTTTTTTGTCCTTATAATGGGATTTTTTTCAGTTTTTCATTCTCAACCATTATTTTATATTTCTTTCCTTTAGTTGTCTTAAAGGTAAAAGTCCGGTTACCATATCTCAGATTGCAGGGTTCACCGGCTTTGGACAAAATAACGGCCTCTTTTAATTTACCATCCTGCCAGGTAATGTTAATTTCAAAGTTACCTTTGGCACAAAGCCCCTTTACAGAACCTTCTTTCCATGCGTCTGGCAAGGCTGGGAGCAATTGGATGAATCCCATGTGACTTTGCAACAGCATTTCTGTGATACCGGCAGTTCCGCCAAAGTTACCGTCAATTTGAAAAGGCGGATGGGTATCCCATAAGTTGTCCAAAGTCCCATTTTTAGTAAGTTGCCAAATAGTTTGTAGGCGTGGTTACCGTCTTGCAGACGTGCCCATTGATTCAGTTTCCATCCCATACTCCAGCCGGTAGCTCCGTCACCGCGGTGTTCTAAAACAACTTTGGCGGCATGGGTCAATTCGGGAGTCATAATTGGTGAGAGGGTGTGTCCCGGATGCAGTCCGAATAAATGGTTGACGTGACGATGCTCGTCTTTGGGGTCGTCTATGTCTGTTGACCATTCCATTAACTGACCATAACGTCCTATTTGATAGGGTACAAGATGGTTCAATACATATTGCCATTGTTTACGGTCTTTGGAATCGACACCCAGTACTTTGCTGGCATCAATGGCATTGAGTAATATTTCGCGGACTACAGCATGTACAAAAGTGGCTCCTTGGTCTACAGGTCCATGCTCGGGAGAAGTGGAAGGAGCAGCAGTATAGGTTCCGTCTGGTTTATGCCATAAATAGTCTATAGCGAAGTTGGCACTGCTCTTGATAAGATCATAGCCTACTTCTTTCAGGAATTTTTTGTCGCGGGTGTAATCATAGTATTCCCAAATGTGAGTTGCCAGCCAGGGACCTGCCATCGGGTTAAGTTCCAGGACATATTTCATCGGTCAAAGGGGAGGTGAATCCGAAAATGTTTCCGGAGATGGAGGCTGTCCATCCACGTGCGCCGAAATAGGCTTGGGCTGTCTTTTCTCCCGGTTTCACCAAGGTACGGATGAAGTCTATCAAAGGCCATACACATTCGTTCAGATTGGTGGAGCAAGCAGGCCAGTAGTTCATCTGGATGTTGATATTATTATGGTAATCTACATGCCATGGGCCATCTACCCCGTTGGCCCACATTCCTTGCAGGTTGGCCGGGAGATTGCCGGGGCGTGAACTGGCAATTAATAAGTATCGCCCGAACTGATAATAGATTTCTTCCAGCCGGTAGTCCGGATTTCCTTTGCGATAGCGTGCTAGACGTTGATAGGTGGGGAGGTCTGTAACGGCAGGATATTGTAAGGTCATGGGGGCACGAGGGTTCAGTTGTAGTTGGACTCTTCCAAACAGTTGGGTATAGTCCGTTTTGTGCCGTTCGCATAATTCGTTGTAACTTTTGGCGGCGGCAGCGTCCATCATGGCTAGGGTTGTTTGTTCCGGATCAGGACCGACATACGTCTTGGGGTCTTTGAAGTCTGGATTGAAGTTGAGTTTATAATCGGTATCTGCGGTTAGCAGAAAAATGACTTCATCCGCATTGCGAACAATGAATTTGCCATCAGTCGTGTTCAGGCTTCCTCCTTTGTTTATGGCTTGTATGCGGAGAGCAAATTTCATTTGGTTGTTTTTGAGGCAACCGGTGTAGAGTAAACGATTGGGGCCATCTGCTTTGATATCACCTATGGCTTCAGGGTTGCTGCCATAGCTGAATATCAGGTTTTGCATACCGGGACGGTCGGCTGTGAACTTCAGCACCATCACGCTGTCGGGGTAGGAAACAAAGTATTTACGCTCGTAGTTCACTTCATCTTTGCGAAAACTGACTACTGCCATGGCCGAGTCAAGAGACAGGATGCGTTTATAATTGGTCATACCGATCTCACTTAAACCGGTTTCGATGTAAGCTTCTCCTAATGTAGTAAAGGAGCCGAAACGAAAAGGTGTTTCACGGCTTGGCTCATAATCGGCTAGTCCGTTGAAATTTTTGCAGGTAAGTTCTTCTGCTTTTTTCTGGTTGCCGTCTGTAAATGCTTGGCGGATTTCGGGTAATAGGTGTGCTGACTCTTTATTTACGTTCCAATAATAAGCTGCTCCCTTTTCTGTGTTTGGTCCTCCGCGCCATAGTGTCTTTTCGTTTAAGTGATTCGTTCTGCCGCTATAGATCCCATAACATTGCCTCCCAAACTGCCGTTTCCTATGGGGAGCGAGTTGTTTTCCCACGCTTTGTCTGTTACAGGAGAATACCAGGAAGCGCGTCCGTCCAAATTATTAGGGGTATCAAACCAGATGCTCAATCCTTTGGTGTAATCTGTACTCTGTGCCTGTAAGGAAGCTGCGAATAGGCTTCCTAAAATGCATAGCTGAAGTTTCTTCATAAATTAATGATATTAGTTAAAGGTATTTCTACAAAAATACAATTAGATTTTTATTTGTGAGAAATGTAATGTTTGAAATTTAGGGTGATTTCCTGTTTTTATAGGTATATCAGGGTTGAAAGATAATTTTCATCGAACATTTCATTGGCGATATCCCACAATGTTCTGCTGTCAGCATTTCTATCCGTTTGAATACTTCTTCCGGACCTTCAAATTTACCATAGTGTAAGAAAGTTTTTCCCATATCCAATGCATTGTTCTCAAAATTGTCTCCGGCAACCCCTATTTGTCCGATGATTTGTTTTTTTGCAGCATTCAGTTGTGAGGAACTTAGTTTGCTGTCACGCAGTTTTTTCAATTCTTTATGAACTAGTCCGATGCAACGGTCTGCATCTTCCGGATCAGTTCCGAAATAGATGCAGAACACTCCTGTGTCTGTGTATGAGGTCAGATTGGCTTCTACGTTATAGACCAGCCCCCGGCGTTCGCGCAAGGAAACGTTTAGCCGGCTGTTCATACCAGGTCCGCCCAACAGATTGTTAAGCAGGTAAAGTCCGGTTCGTTTTTCATTATATGCATTATATCCTCGGCTGCCTATCATTACATGGGCTTGATGTGTTTCTTTATTCAGTGTCAATGCCTTAGGAATATAGAGAAAAGGTTCTGTCCGTTGGCGTTCAGTAATGGAAAAAGGGATGTCGGCTGTCACTTTCTCTATGGTGCGTATCACTTTTTTAAAGTCTATATTGCCTTGAATGAAAAAGATCATATTGGTAGCTTTGTAAAAACGGGAAGTGAAATTCAAGGCATGTTTGCTTTTGAAACTACGCAATAAGTCCGGTTTTCCCAAAATATTTCTTCCCAAAGGATGATCGGGAAATATCAATTCCTCAAAATCATCAAAAATCAGTTCTGACGGACTGTCTTCATAACTTTGTATTTCATCAATAATCACTTCCACTTCTTTGTCAATCTCATGTTGTGGGAAGGTGCTGTGAAATACAATATCTGCCAGCAATTCTGCTGCCCGTGAGAAGTGTTCTACCAGGAAAGCACTGTATATCACTGTTTCTTCCTTATTTGTATATGCATTTAAATCTCCGCCTACATTTTCCATGCGGTTCAGGATGTGCCATGCATGTCTTTTTTGTGTTCCTTTAAAGATAAGGTGTTCCACGAAATGGGCCATTCCCTGTTCTTGTTCGTTTTCATCACGGGTTCCGGCATCGACGGCAAAGCCGCAATAGGCTACATTAGACTGATTGGGAGCGTGAATAATGCGCAGCCCGTTAGGCAAGGTGAAAGTATTGTATGACATTGTTTTTTGCTTCAAATAAGTTTCGGTTGGCAAAAATACAACAAAAGTTATTGCCGTTCTTCAAAAAATGCAGATATTTGTATTTACTAACAGAAAACAAGATGATGGATAAAATTGCTATTTTCTGTTCCGCATCCGAGAATATAGAGCCTGTGTTTTTTGAAAAAGCACGTGAGTTGGGCGTTTGGATGGGACAAAACAAGAAGACGTTAGTGTATGGAGGTGCTAATATCGGATTGATGGAATGTATTGCCAAGCAGCCAAAGACAACGGTTCGATGATAATGGGAGTTATTCCGACCAAATTGGAAGAACGTGGACGAGCCAGCGATTTGGTGGATGTGACTTTCCGTACGGATAATTTGAGTGACCGTAAAGATGTGATGTTGAATGAGTCGGATGTAGTGATAGCTTTGCCGGGAGGAGTGGGTACACTGGATGAGGTTTTTCATGTAATGGCGGCCGCTACGCTGGACTATCATCGTAAAAAAGTAATTTTTTATAATATAAATGGCTTTTGGAATGGCATTATCGACTTTTTGGCCGGATTGGAGAGGCAGCATTTTGCCCATCATCCGTTGAACAGTTATTTTGCTGTTGCCAATGACTTGAGAGAACTAACCGAACTACTTAAATAATATTCATGTAACCTATTATGATGACATCTATACACGAATTGTTGCAGAAAGAGGCTCAGGCTGTTTTGAATATTCCTATAACTGATGCTTATGAGAAAGCAGTGGAATTGATTGTTGAGCAAATACACCGTAAAAAAGGAAAGCTGGTGACTACCGGTATGGGTAAGGCTGGACAGATAGCTATGAATATAGCTACGACTTTTTGCTCTACAGGTATTCCGGCAGTGTTTTTACATCCCAGTGAAGCCCAACATGGGGATTTGGGGATTTTGCAGGAGAATGATTTGCTGCTTCTGATTTCTAATTCAGGAAAAACCCGTGAAATTGTGGAACTGACACAACTTGCACATAATTTGAACCCGAAGTTGAAATATATTGTTATTACCGGAAATGCGGATAGTCCATTGGCTAGAGAATCTGATATTTGCTTGTGTACAGGGCATCCTGATGAAGTGTGTGCTCTGGGTATGACCCCCACAACTTCAACTACGGTTATGACTGTGATAGGTGATATTTTGGTAGTGGAAACCATGAAAAAGACCGGTTTTACCATCGAAGAGTATAGTAAACGTCATCATGGAGGATACTTAGGTGAGCGTTCACGTGAGTTAAGTAAGTAAAATAAAATAGAACCAACTGGAAGGCAAAGAACACAAATAATGCAAATAGAATTTTATTAAAGGATTTGTGTCATTTGTGTTCCGGTTTTATGTATATAAATCGTAAATATAAAAATGAGAAAAGTAATAGGTATAGGTGAAACCATTCTGGATATTCTTTTTAAAGATAGCCAACCTACGGCAGCAGTTCCCGGTGGCTCGGTTTTCAATGGAATTATTTCATTGGGGCGTTTGGGAGTCAATGTAACTTTTATCAGTGAAACGGGAAATGACAAAGTGGGCGATATCATTCTGAAGTTTATGCGAGAGAATGGAGTAAGCACAGATCATGTGAATGTGTTTCCTGAAGGAAAGTCACCTGTGTCTTTAGCTTTTCTGAATGAACAGAATGATGCTGAATATCTTTTTTATAAAGATTATCCACGGTTGAGGCTGGATGTGACAATGCCTGAAATACATCGGGATGACATTGTGATGATCGGTTCTTATTATGCTGTAACGCCTCAATTGCGTGATAAAGTAAAAGAACTGTTGGATAAAGCTCGTGAAAAAGGGGCTATCATTTATTATGACGTGAATTTCCGCAGTACTCACAAGAACGAGGCGATAAAGCTGCTTCCTGTTATTCTTGAGAATTTTGAATATGCTGATATTATTCGTGGCTCCGTTGAGGATTTTGAGAATATGTTTGGTTTGACAGATGCGGATAAGGTTTATAAAAGTAAGATTGAATTTTATTGTCCGCATTTTATTTGCACGCACGGTGGAAAAGGAATTCGCCTGTATACAAAGAATATAAAAAAGCATTATGAAGCGGATCCTTTGCAGACTGTCAGTACAGTGGGAGCCGGAGATAATTTTAACGCCGGAGTAGTTTTCGGATTGCTAAAATATCGTATCCGTCGGGATGATTTGGATGAACTGTCGGAAGATGACTGGGACCATGTGATTCGTTGTGGAAAGGATTTCAGTGCCGATGTTTGTATGAGTTTGAATAATTCAATTTCAAAAGAGTTTGCTGCCGGTTACAAATAAATCGAATAGCTCTCATTGTTTTAAACTCTTTTATTATGTATGAGAACCTTTAAATTAATAGCAGGTCTTTTCTTTTTGCTACTGGTGGTTGCTTGTCAGGACAAAAAGCGGTCTTCGCAGATTAAGGTAGCGGAGAATGAGTCGAAATATGTGGTTCTGGCATATGTCACTTCATGGGGAGAAAGTACGCCCGATCCGGCATGTTTGACCCATATTAATTATGCATTTGGGCATGTTACAGATAATTTCAAAGGAATACGTATAGATAATGAACCACGTTTGCAAATGGTGGTGGGGCTGCGTGAAAAAAAAACGTCTTTGAAAGTTTTGCTGTCTGTAGGCGGATGGGGAAGCAGTAGGTTTAGTGAGATGGCACAGACAGATAGTACACGTATGGCGTTTGCTGCAGATTGTAAACGGGTGATAGACCAGTTTGATTTGGACGGAATTGATATAGATTGGGAATATCCCGGTATAGGAACTGCCGGTGTATCTTTTTCGCCGGAGGATACTGATAACTTTTCTTTGTTGATGAAGGATGTACGCCATGCTATCGGTAAAGACAAACTGCTGACCATTGCTACACAGGCAGGTGCCAAATATTACAACTTAAGGCTGTCGAACCTTATGTGGATTATGTCAATATCATGACATACGATATGGAGGAATCTCCTAATCACCATTCGGCCTTGTACCGTTCGGAAATGGCTGAGGAATGGTCTTGCGAGGATGCGGTTGCCGCCCATGTTGCCGCAGGTTTTCCTGTCGGACGCTTGGTATTGGGTATTCCGTTCTATGGGCATGGGACTAATGAAGCTCCAGAATTATTGGATTATCGTCATATTATCGCTTTGGATTCTTTACAGAGTTGTTGGGATAGTGCGGCACAAGTTCCTTATATGGTAAATTCGCAAGGACATGTGGTCGTTAATTATGAAAATGCCCAATCCATCGCATTCAAGTGTCAGTTCCTGCATCAGAAAGGGATGCTGGGGGCTATGTACTGGGATTATGATAGCGATGATGAAAAGGTACATTACGCCATGCCGTCTATCAAGGTGTAATGAATCCTTGACTCTTTCAGCTTATTTTTTCTTTATCTGCATATTTCCTGTAGAGAGGATAAGCCGCTTGCAGTATTTTGTTCTTTAATAAAGGAGAATAGTCGGGATAAACCGATAAAAAAGTTTCTACTGCTTTGTAGGCCGCTTCGCTATCGTGATTCCTTAATAAAGCCCCGACCCAATTGCGGGGGAAAAAGATATCTCCGGTACGTTGAACCTCTGTTAGTTCTTCTAATGCCGGACGGATATATTTCACCGCATAATCCTTTCTTGTAGAATGATTCAGATAGCTTAAGGTCGTAGCTGCCCAGGGCTCAATCCTTCTGTTTTCCGCTTGCAATAAAGATTGGAACAAACTGTCCAATTTTAAAGTATCGGCAGTCATCGCACGTGATATGAAATCGAATTGACGTAGACGGTCCGGATTGTGGATGCGTTGGCGCTGTGTCTTAAGTATTTCTTTTCCTTGTTCAGGTATACGCAAGGCCAGTTCGTAGGCCAATGTAGTGTAATCTTTTTCATTTAATTGTTGGACTCTTTCGGTTTCCCATAAGGAATAAAGGCACTGAATCATAGCCGGACTTGCTGTTTCTGTAATTAGAAGGCGTAATAACTGGATGCGACAAGAAGGAATCGGATGAGAATAGCTGAGTCTATAAAGCTCATTTTCTATTTTATCACGTTCTACCGAAGATGTCTCTTGCAGAGGAGAGGACAAGTAATTGGTTAATGTCGAAGCTATCAACGGGTTCTTTTCACAATGTATTCCGTTGAGTAATGCATTCATCCATGTAGTATTCGGAATTCTTTTTGCTTGATAATTTTCATGCATCATCATTAAAACTGCCTGTCGGGTTGTTTCATTGTCTATTTCTTGCCAATGTTCCAGCAGCCAGTGGAGACTGTTGTTGTCAGGAATAAACAAACCATATCCTCTTCCGTCCGTATTGGGCAAAATACGGGTGGGGGTAAAGGGTAACGTAATACGGCATAAGCTGTCTGTCAGGCTAGCTTCTATCGTTGTGTCTCTTGTTCCGCAAAGGGTGATATTGAATTTTTGAGGCCAGTTTAATCCTCTTTGATATGAGTCTTGCTGATGTATGGTCAGCTGTTTGCCGGATACTTCGAAATTGATTATCGGCATTCCTTTTTGGTTTACCCATACATCGCTGAAAGCGGTTAGATCTTGCTCTGTTTTACTGTTTAGAATTTGTATCAAGTCATCCCAAGTAGCGTTGGCGTAAGCGTAAGTTTTTAAATATTCTTGAATCCCTTCCCGAAATGCTTCTTTTCCCATTAATTCCACCAGTTTTACCATCATGACAGGGGCTTTGTTATAAATGATCTGTCCATAAATTAATCCTGCATTTTGAAGGTTATCTAGCGGTTGCCGGATTGCAGTGGTTCCGGGTGTACGGTCTTCTGACAAGGATGCGGCTGTATAAGTCTTCATCCAATTCAGCTGGTGATTGACTTGTGGGAATAATGGTTCGGTAATCAGAGCTGCAAAATAATTGGCAAATACCTCTTTAGTCCAGACATCATCAAACCAGTTCATCGTTACTAAATCGCCGAACCACATGTGAGCGGTTTCGTGGGCGATTAATTGGGTTCGGCGAAGTTCTTCATCAGGAGTGGGATTTTCGCTTAGGAACATTTGCGTGTCATTATATAAGGTGGCGCCTGTGTGCTCCATACCTCCATATTGGAATCCCGGCAAGATAATAAAATCGTATTTGGCAAAAGGGTAGGGGACATTGGTGTATTCTTCCAGCCAGTTCAGCGAAGCGGTCACTTGTTTGAAGATGGTATCTAATTGGGCTACTTTTTTAGAATCTGTTTCGCGGTAGTATGCTGAGATTTTCCGATTGCCTTCTGTATATTCTTGATGTTCTAATTTACCGGTGACAAAGGAAAAGAGATAAGTGCTTAATGGTTCAGTTGGGGCAAAAGTTACCGTTTTGCAGTTGCCTTTTGTTTCTTCTTTAGTAATATAGGTATTGGAAACAGCTTTCCATGCTGTTGGTATATCCAGTCGTAGGGAAAATGTGGCTTTCAGATTCGGCTGTTCGAAACAAGGGAATAAGGTACGGGCACGGTCGGGCACTAATAGCGTATACAGAAATTCATCATTTCTGTTTAGCGACTGGTTGCCGGCAATAAATTTGATAGTGATATTATTTTTGCCTTCTACTATATTTTTTTCAGGTAGGATGATGTGCTCGTTATGGAATTCATAACGGGCAGTTTGTCCATTGACGGATACCGATTTTATTTTTTCAGGCTTTTCTCTGAAGTCGAGAATAATTTCTTGCGGTGCATCCAGATTAAATTCAATGGCAATCTCTCCATTTACCGGAACTGATTTTTGTTCAGGAATGGAGAAATATAGCTTATATTTCAACTCTTTAATCTCCTGTTTGCGCAGTATTGCCAGTTCTTGCGATACGCCCTCGTCGTAGAAACGAGGATTGCTTGTTGTCTGTTGGCAACTGCATAATAATAAGTTGCACATGACAATAAGATATCCGATATATGTTTTCATCATCTAAAATTTATCTTGGTTATCTGCTGCAATTTTTCGGATGCCGCGCTGTGAAGCTATGAATGCACCTCCTAATACTCGTTTCCCCTCGTAAAAAACGGCTGATTGTCCGGGAGCGATGGCGGATGCTTCGGAAAGGAAACGGACCAATAGTTGTTTTTCATCTAATACGAGCACTTGACATGGAATAGGCTTGCTGCGATAGCGGATACGTACTGACAAGTCCTTGCATTGTAGTAAATCCTGCATTTCTGTGATATGATAGTCTTCTACCAACATATATTCTGCTTTAAGTTCCTCGGCGTCCCCTAACATGACTGTATTCTTTTCTGCATTGATGCGTAGAACGTATGCAGGATGCCCCAAAGCGATTTCCAACCCTTTCCGTTGACCTATTGTATAATAAGGAAAGCCTTTGTGCTGACCTATCTTGACTCCTTTACTATTTACAAACCATCCGGTCCTACTTGGGTGTCAATATCCGGGCATTGCGAACGCAGAAAGTTTCGGTAATCCCCTTCTATAAAGCAGATTTCCATACTTTCACCTCCACGAGCCTTCGCTTCGAATCCCTTTTGTCGGAGATATTCCCGTACCTCCTGCTTGGTATAAGTTCCCAGTGGAAAGAGAAAACGTTGAAGTATCTCCTGAGGAAGTTTCCATAGAAAATAGGATTGGTCTTTTGTCTGGTCATCTCCCGCTACTATATACAGTTTTCCCTTCCGTTCTTCCAGTCTGCAATAATGCCCGGTAGAGATATGGGCGCAATTCGTTTGGTCTGCCCATTCACAGAGAATTCGCTCTTTGAATAGCGGATTGCAAAGGACACAAGGATTGGGAGTTCTTCCTTGCATATACTCATCTATGAAGTGTTTTACAATAATCTGTTTGAACTCTTTCCTCACATCAGCTACATGGTGTTCTATTCCCAGCCGTTCTGCCAAGGCTTTTGCTTCCAGCACATCATCAGGTTCATCTTGACCGGGGGTGGAAAAGCGGGAAGGGACATCCCACGTTCTCATGGTAACTCCTACCACTTCATATCCTTGTTCTTGCAGCATGATGCAAGTGGCGGAGCTATCTATTCCGCCACTCATTCCTACCAAGACTCTTTTATCTCTGTTATTCATTATATAAATAGTTCAGGTTCACGGCGTGCCGCACATTTTTGGTGCAGCATGGGAGTGTAAGGAGTATCAAAAACTCGTGCACCATTAGGGCATTCTTTTACGCAAGCGCAGCACTTGATGCATTTGGTAATCTCTGTTTCTATTTTTCCTTCATCGCTTAAAGCAATGGCATGAGTAGGACATACTTCGATGCATTCGCCACAGGCAAAACATTCTTCTGTGCAAACTGGAGCGGCAGGAGTAGAGGGGCCTACAAAGCGATAAGGTATATTTCCTTTTATGTAAAAATCGGATAATATTTCATCTTTCTCCAGTTTTGTCAGACAGTCTTTCCCAAATTGTTCCGCAGTCTGTAAATCGGTAATATCCGGACGACCTTCTGCAATGGGCATGTTAGGACGGCTATAACTGTGTTCACCAATAAAGGCACCGGCAGCCAGTGGAGTGAACCCTAATTGAATAGTTTCATCTCTCAATTCGACTAGTGCATCTTCGTAATCGCGGTTACCATATACAGTGATTAAAATAGCCGGAGCATTGTTGCCTCTTAATCTTCGTAGCCGTTGCAATGCTATTGGGGCTACCCTTCCTGCATACACAGGAACTGCAATGATCGTGATAGAATCTTTGATTTCTATCGGGCTACTATTCTCATCTGTAGTGAGATCTATTTCTATTCTTTTGCCCATACCTATACTTCCTCCGATGGCACGGGCTATTTTCGCGGACGTATGTGTAGGCGAAAAAAATATGATGTGATTGCTTGTATATGTTTTCATAAACGCAAATATAGTGACTTTTGTCCAAAGGTAACCAAATATATAGATAAGATGTACAAGGATATCGAAGATTATTGTAACATGGGTGTAAAATATGATTGGTAAAATGGTATTCTGTACCTTTGGTTAATAGAAGTGATATAATAGATTATACAGGTTAAATTATACTTAGTTGTGAACAATAAAAAGCCCCTGTTTAGGACGATTAAAAGATTTTTTAACCGGAAAATAAGTGACATGATTTTATGTGATGATTGTTAATCCTTACTGACTTGAGATGTTATATAAAGGTAGAATGTTTAGATTTTTGTTTTTCTTTTATAGAGAATAAAGTGTCGTTTCA
>ENA-OQER01000165-OQER01000165.1-human-gut-metagenome-genome-assembly--contig:-NODE-165-length-36376-cov-5.948081_pt1 | contig 36376 bp, 46 predicted proteins | sample MGYA00242797_ERZ504639 | MGnify/ENA primary metagenome ERZ504639 (study PRJEB26092, sample SAMD00036306) | human gut metagenome | host: Homo sapiens | study: EMG produced TPA metagenomics assembly of... | reverse complement strand
CACCCAATCACGCCCCGCACCCCGGCACGTTTCTCCCCTCCCACCGCATCCGCCGCCCACACGACGCCCGCTTTCCTCGTCCCCCTCCCACCAAAAACGGCCCCACAAGGAACCGTTTTCTCATCTTATAATACATTCTTCAACAGCATCAGCACCGGATTATTCTCCCGAATCCATGCCAGCGCCATATCGCCCTGGATCTGCTTCATGCATACATTCCCCCAGTGTGTCGCCTGAAAGCAGTACACCACCGCAAAGAAAATCCAGATCCACAGCACCGCACGCACGACACCAAGTCCTGCTCCTCCCATGCGGTTCAAAAAGCTGATCCCCGGAATCTCCGCAATCAATTCCACAATTTTCACCGCAATCGTCACGAAAACAACGGCAAGCACCAGCGTCAGAAAGAAAGCAATCCCTTTCATAATCTTTTCCGATACCGCCTTCGCCGCGTAGGATGCCAAACTGTGCAGCTGTTCCTCCTGGTACTCCCGCACCGCGCCGCTTCCGAGAATCTGGTTCACCAGCTCCTCCGGCACGCCCATGCTCTCCAGCCATTTCTTCTGCACATCCTGGTTTTCCCCCGACAGAAATTCATTGTTTTCAAATGTCTCTAAACATTTCTTCTCCACATACTGCGGCAGCTCCGTCCGCTCATTCAGCACATCCGTCACATACGGATTCATCCAGATCGCCAGTCCTGTCACCAGAATCAGGGACACCATGGACAGCACTGTCCGGACCAGCCCCTTTCGATATCCAGCCAGCGCGGAAAGAATACACACCGCAAGTAATACGTATCTCAGCCAATTCATGTTTTTTTCTCCTATTTCAGCCGGATCATCGAACGCCGTCCTCCTCCGCGAGCAGATACCGGTTCTGCCCCATGCCGAGGATCTCGTGAATCTGTGTTTCGCTGACCACGCCGCTGTACTTCTTTCTTCCATTTAAGGTATATACACACAGCTCCTGCCGGTTCGTCAGCAGAATCTGTTTTTCTTCTATCTGAAGGTTCTGGTAATAGAAATCCAGATTTTCATCCGCAAGCTGCTTTCCTTTCAGATTATAGATTTTCATCCGGTAAGGATGATCGTCGCTCTCCCCGCGCAGAATCAGAACCACGCGGTCGTCCGCATACGCGCAGCTTAAAATTTCTCCATCTTCCGATACGCTCACCGTTTCCTTCGGCTTGTTTGTTCCTTCATAAACGCGGAAGCCGTTGTCAAAGAAGGCAACCCATGAGGATGTTCCCGCGGTTTCGATCTGCGGGCACAGCATATCGGTGTAGCTCGATGAGCTTGCAAGATTGTCCACCAGATCCTCGCCCCTGCTTCCGAAATTGTAGAAAGCGACCTGTGATTTCATCTTGCCGCCGTCTTCGTAAGCGTAGGAAACCGCCATCCAGAGTCCGTCCGCGGAAAGTGAGAGATCCATCGGATAGCCCGGGCTGTCCATGTTCGGGTGAGAGGAGGCGATCTCCGTTCCATCGGTATTATAGTATTTGATCCAGCTCTCCCCGTTGTTTTCCAGAATCGCCGCAACGACGCCCTGGCCTGCAACGGATGCTTTCACGATCGGATACGACGCGGTAATTTCGCCGGCCTTTCCATCGGCATCGTATACAACAATTTTGGTTCCGTTTTTATCGTAAATGGCAATTGCATCGCCGCAGGATATCATCTGCGGATTTTCCATGGTATAATGATCGCTCCAGAGGGTCTGATTTTCCCGGTCGCGCAGTTCGATGCCGTCGATACCGTAGCGCACGATCTTATTTCCGGATTTCTGAAACATATACGTATCGGTGTCCTCGGTCTCTGTTGCCTGTACTATGTTGTATCCCTGAAAAGTACGCAGCTGAAGCCATACCCCTGTACCAATTCCGGCCGCGAGAATGGCTCCTGCAAGGATTCCAACGGTGATCCGGCGTCTGCGTTTTCTTTTTCTGTTTTCTGCTTTATACTCCTCAAGATCCCGGACTTTTGCTCCGTTCTCCTGTTCTTCTCTGTTTTTTCCGTCCATTTTCATTCCCCTTATGTTCTTTTCGGACTTATTTTCTGCCGCCCTTTCGGCCGCAGTTTGATTCCGCTCTAGTGTACCATATTTTTCTCTATTTTGGGAGGTATATTTTCTGCCCCGCATATATGAGATCTTCCACCGCGATCTGGTTCAGTTCGCAGATATCTTTCACTCTGCTCATCGTTCCGTAATATCTCTCACTGATTTTCGAGAGGCTGTCCCCCTTCTGTACGGTGTACTCCTGCCAGACCTGCGCGGCGGTTTCTGCCGTCTCACTGCCGGAAGCAGTTCCCGGGGCGGACGATGGCTCTGCTCCCGGTGCTGGATCTGTCTGCACCGTACCGGTATTGTTCTCAGCTGCACCAGTCTGCTCCCCGCCGGATGTGCTTTGCTCTCCGCTGCCTGCCGGATCCGTTCCGGATAAATTCTGCTCCTCACTTACCGCCGCGCTCCCGCTCTCATTTTCCGTTTCCAGTTCCGTTCCTGTGCTTTCCGGTGTCGAAGTATTTTCCCCTGTGTTTCCCTCTTCCGCCGCTGATGCTTCCGCTGCACTCTCCGCCGTCTGTGTCTTCTCTCCCTGTACGTTTCCCGCCACTGCTACCGTCTGCTCCTTTGTTTTCCCCGGAAACGGCAGCGCATCTCCGTATTTCTGCGTCACCGTCACAAGAAGCGCCGCAGCCGCGCATGCTGTCATCGCATAGAGGATCGGCTTTCTGTGATCGTGTTCCGGCTCCTCCCCGCTCTTCTCCTCAATCATCTTCCGAAAATCGCTGACAGCGCGGTCGGGCACGCTCTCTCCGTTTTCGATCGACCGGTTCTGATTCTGATCGATCAGATACGACTGCATCGGCTCATTCTTTTCATAATAAATGTAAAAGCCTCCCGTGCTCCGCAGGGTGCCGCCCTCGTACGTATAGAAGGTTTCCTCTTTTTCCTGTCCGTTGACGCGGAACAGCGTCTTGTCATTTCCGCCGAAGTGGTTCAGATGCGCTCGGATGATCTGTTCATTCAGATCCTCCCCGTATCCCGGAAGAGAAAGTGCCCAGCCGAGGATCTGCTGGTTTTTGAAATATTTTTCCATCACATCGTGGACCTCCGTCCATACTGCATCATCGAAGACCAGGTGATCCGGCGCCGGCTCCATCGTATGAATCGCGGCCGCGCTGCGGATAAAAAGTAGGAAATTCCGTCCGCCCACTTAAATTCACCGAACAGCATGGCGGCACGTCCCTCTGGTGCGGAAAATATTTTTTCAGAAAGGTTCCGACATAATCTTCCAGATAAATCCGCTCCCTGCCGTTCGTATCACCGACCTGGCGGATATTTTTCGGCAGATGAAAGTATCCCTCGTTGCCGTTCGCCTGCTCTTTGTTTTCTTTATAGACAATCTCAATCATGCTTTTCACCCCTTTTTGCCTACTTTATCACGGATGTTCCGCGAAAAAGATCGTTTTGGGGCAGGGCTGTCACGGTTTTTTCCGACTGTTTTCCCGTTTTTCTGCACCGGAGGGCATGTCATGTTTTTTTCATTGCAGGAATAGTTTATACCATATACGGTTAAACTGTGGATGATTCTTCTGAAAGGCAGGTACCGGTCATGTTTCGAAAAAAAAGACGCCGAAGTTTACTACATCAATGAGCGAAGCCGCAGCGCCAGCGAAGAGCTGGCGTCGCTGTTTTCTTACTGCATTCAAAAGGACGGACGCATGTTCCGTGAACTGGTATTTCTCTGCATCGGAAGCGACCGGATCACTGGGGATTCCTTAGGACCGCTGATCGGGTACCAGCTTTCGCCGTACTGCAGCCGCATTTTTCATGTCTATGGAACGCTGGATGACCCGGTGCACGCCCTGAATCTACCGGACCGGATTTCGTACATCCATTCCCGCCACCCGGAGGCACTGCTCGTTGCGATTGATGCTTCGCTTGGTTCGCGGCGTCATCAGGGATACATCACGATCGGAAACGGGGCGATCCGGCCGGGCGCGGGGGCAGGGAAGACGCTGCCCGAGGTCGGGGATATTTTTATCACAGGCATTGTGAATGTATCGGGCAGTTTTGAACAGCTTCTTCTGCAGACAACCCGGCTTGCCACGATTTTCCATATGGCGGAATCCATCTCGCAGGGAATCCTGCTCGCCTGCCGGGAACTTGAGGCGGCCGGGACAAGCGAACTTCTGCTTTAAGAAAAACTGCAGACAGCAAAACAGGCAGAGACTGCACCATTTTCCGGTGTGGCCTCTGCCTGTTTTCTTTTGTCATTTATTTCGAAAAATCTTATTTACAGAACTCTTTTACCTGCTCGTAACGCCCTCGCCGTCGAGTTTGTATTTTGCAAGAAGAGCGGCTGCCGGGCCGGACTCTCCGAAGACGTCCTGTACACCGATTTTCTTCACCGGAACCGGGCATTTCTCTGCCAGTGCGTCGCAGACTGCGCTTCCAAGACCTCCGATCACGGAGTGCTCTTCTACGGTTACGACTTTGCCGGTCTCTTTTGCTGCTGCAACGATCAGCTCCTCATCCAGCGGTTTGATGGTGTGGATGTTGATGATCTTGGCATCAATGCCGTCTGCGGCAAGTTTCTCTGCTGCTTCCAGAGCGGAGCTACGCAAGCTGTTGCAACGATGGTGACATCCTTGCCTTCACGGAGAACAACGCCTTTTCCGAGCTCAAATTTGTAATCCGGTCTGTCGTTGATCACCGGCACTGCCAGACGTCCGAAACGAAGGTAAACCGGTCCGTTGTATTCATAAGCTGCTTTCACGCAGGCTTTTGCCTCTACATCATCTGCCGGGTTCAGGATGACCATGCCCGGGATGGTTCTCATCAGGGCGATATCCTCGTTGCACTGATGTGTTGCGCCGTCTTCTCCTACGGAAATTCCGGCATGGGTAGCACCGATTTTTACGTTCAGATGCGGGTATCCGATGGAGTTGCGCACCTGCTCAAACGCACGGCCTGCGGCAAACATCGCGAAGGTGCTTGCGAACGGAACGATGCCTGTGGTGGAAAGACCGGCAGCGATTCCCATCATATTACATTCTGCGATACCACAGTCGATGTGGCGGTCCGGATATGCTTTTTTGAACACACCGGTCTTGGTTGCTGCTGCAAGGTCAGCGTCGAGTACGATCAGATTGTCATGCTCTGCGCCAAGTTCAACCAGTGCATTACCGTAACTTTCTCTTGTTGCGATTTTCTTTACTTCTGACATAACGCTTCACCTGCCTTTTCCAGTTCTGCCATAGCAATTGCGTACTCTTCATCGTTCGGAGCTTTTCCGTGCCAGCCTACCTGGTTCTCCATGAAGGAAACGCCTTTTCCTTTTACGGTCTTTGTGATGATGGCGGTCGGCATGCCTGTTACGGTGCGCGCCTCATCAAATGCAGCTTTCAGCTGATCGAAATCGTTGCCGTCCGCTACGTTGATTACGTGGAAGTTGAATGCCTCGAATTTTTTGTCGATCGGGTACGGACTGTTGACATCTGCTACGTTTCCGTCGATCTGAAGTCCGTTGTTGTCTACGATCACAACGAGGTTGTCCAGATGTTTTGCTCCGGCAAACATGGCTGCCTCCCAGACCTGACCTTCCTGGATTTCACCATCGCCAAGAAGTGTATAAACACGAAATGCTTTGTTCTGCAGTTTTGCACCGAGTGCCATTCCGACTGCTGCGGAGATTCCCTGTCCGAGGGAACCGCTTGACATATCACGCCCGGGATATGTTTCATATCCGGATGTCCCTGCAGGTAAGAGCCAAGGTGACGAAGGTCAGCAGGTCTTCTTTCGGGAAGTAACCTTTTTCAGCCAGTGCTGCGTAGAGTCCCGGCGCTGTGTGGCCTTTCGAAAGTACAAAACGATCGCGGTCCGGATCTTTTGGATTTTTCGGGTCCACGTTCATTTCTTCAAAATACAGATACGTGAAAATATCGGCTGCAGACAGAGATCCGCCCGGATGGCCGGCCTTTGCTGCATGAACGCCGCTGACGATCCCTTTGCGGATCTCATTGGCCGTCTTCTGAAGTTCTAACTTGTTCATGTCTTTTCTCCTTGTTTAGTTGGATCGGAATCAAAAGCTGGAAATATCGCTATTGTTCACTTCGTTCACAATACCATATTTCACTTTTATGCAATCATGTTTAGGTCTTATTCGCCGAATACAGCTTTGTAGTCAGCCTGGAATTTTGCAATTCGGCGTCGGTCAGAGGATGTTTGGTCATCTGTACGATTACGTTGTATGGAACAGTTGCAATGTCTGCACCAGCCAGTGCGCAGTCGGTTACGTGGATCGGGTTGCGGACGCTTGCTGCGATGATCTCGGTGTCGATGCCGGCTACGTCGAAGATCTCAACGATTTCACGGATCAGATCAACGCCGCGGGTGCTGATGTCATCGAGTCTTCCAAGGAATGGGGAAACATAAGTTGCACCTGCTCTTGCAGCCAGAAGTGCCTGGTTTGCGGAGAAGATCAGGGTTACGTTTGTCTTGATGCCCTCTGCGCTCAGAACTTTAACAGCTTTGAGTCCTTCTACGGTCATCGGGATTTTAACAACCATGTTTGGATGGATGGCTGCGATCTCACGGCCTTCTTTGATCATGCCTTCTGCATCTGTTGTGGTAGCTTTTACCTCGCCGCTGATCGGTCCGTCTACGATCTCGGTGATCTCTTTGATGACCTCTTTGAAGTCACGTCCTTCTTTTGCGATCAGGGACGGTTGGTGGTAACGCCGCAGATAACGCCCATGTCGTTTGCTTTTTTAATGTCCTCTACTTTTGCTGTGTCGATGAAAAATCTCATGTTGTTTTTCCTCCCATATTCATACTTTCGTAAGGTTTCGGGGCCTGTTGTTTTCCGCAGAACGGCTCCGTTTCTCTGTTATCTCCAGTATAGATATGTTTGGTTTTTCCGTCAAGTCGGCCTCATTTTTATTAATTAATTTTATTATTTATAAATACTATTTTATAAATAACTCTGGCGGATTTTTTCTCATTTTTTCCGGTTTTTCCTTTTCTTTGTGTTTTCCCGGTTTGCGCCGGAGCTGTTTTATTCAAAATTATTAATAATAACTTCAGCCGTCCTATTTATTTTTTTAATTTTTTCGGTTCTTGCATACGAAGTGCTGCGCCGCACGATCAGTTTCGGCTCATACTCGACATGATACGTGCTTAAGGGTTCATTGCCGTCCTGGCTTTCCCGAAGAGACTGGATTTTCCGCAGGATGATATCGCACGCATCGCGGCCCTTCAATGGCACATAGTGGTCGATCGTCGTCAGGGAAATCGAGCGGAAGCTGGAATAGACGGTGTTGTCACATCCCACTACGGAAATATCCGCCGGAATGCGCAGTTTGCTCTCGAGCACGGCGTCCATGATCCCGAACGCGATCATATCATTCATGCCGACGATTGCCGTAAGGTTCTTGTCCTCCCGCAGCAGTTCCTTCGTCAGATAATAGCCCATCTTGTACTCAGATCCATGCTCGGGATCACTTCGTCGAGGTCCTCATCCGCCGATTTGACGATCACGCCGTCGCCGTATCCTGCCTCCTCAAACTCGCGCACAAAGCCTTCCACGCGTTTCAGGCGCTGACCCTGTTTGGAAGTCAGCGGAGGTGAAACAAACGCCACATGCCGGTGTCCCAGTTCCAGCAGGTGGCGTGCCATCAGCCTGCCGGGTTTTGCATTGTTCAGCTCGACCGCATCAATTTCCAGCAGTTCTTCCCGGTTGTTGATGATGACAAGCGGAATCTCCGCGGCCAGCTCCTCCACTTTTTCCTTGCAGCTTCTGCTCGGATTGCAGGTGTAGATAATGCCGCGCGGGCGCACACTCTTCATCATCCGAAGATAATTCTCTTCGATTTTCAGGTCCCTCTGCGTATTGCAGACAAAGACCCCGTAATTCTTCTCTTTTGCAACTTCTTCGATGCCGTGCAGCAGCATCACATAGTAAGGATTCGTCAGCGTCGGACAGAAGACGACGATCAGCTTGTTGCCGTTCGACTCTCTTCTCATCTTCCGCCGCGGAATCTGGTAGCCCAGCTCTTTTGCCGCCGCCTCCACTTTTTCTACTGTTTCCCGCGAGAACGAAACGTTTTCCCGCCGGTTCAGGATCATGGAGACCGTCGCCTGGGATACGCCTGAGGCTGCTGCGACATCACTGGATGTCACTTTTTTCTGCCCATAATTACAGCTCCGTTCTGCCCTCTAACGCACGCAGAAGGGTGACTTCGTCAATATTTCCAGATCGCCGCCCACCGGAACGCCGCTTGCAATCCGCGTCACCTTGATACCGGTCGGTTGATCAGCTTGCTGATGTACATGGCCGTTGTCTCGCCTCCAGGTGGAGTTCGTGGCAACGATAACCTCCGAGACATCGCCCTGGAGGCGCTGCATCAGCTCTTTTAACCGGATGTCGTCCGGCCCAATCCCCAGCATCGGGAGATGGCCCCGTGCAGGACGTGGTAAACGCCGTCGTATTTTCCGGTTTTTTCATATGCCGCAAGATCCTGCGTCGTCTCCACCACCATGATCACGCTGTGGTCGCGCTTGACATTTGCGCAGATCGGGCACAGCTCTTTGTCGGTCAGGGTCTGGCAGCACTTGCAGTACTGGACGTGGGATTTTGCTTCTGTGATCGAATCGGCCAGCCGTTTTGCCTGGTCGGCCGGCATATTCATAATATGAAAGGCCAGTCGCTGTGCGGTTTTCACACCGATGCCAGGCAGATGGGACAGCTGCTCGATCAACTGATTGATGTATCCGCTGTAGTAATCCATCAGAACGGGAATCCTCCGCCCATGCTGCCGAGTCCGCCGGCAAGTTTGCCCATAGCTTTGGCTGCCTCGTCCTCAACTTTGCGCAGTGCTTCGTTGGTTGCTGCCATGATCAGATCCTCGAGCATTTCTACGTCGTCCGGATCTACGGCATCTTCACTGATTTTAACTTTGGTTACTTCTTTTTTACCGGAAATGGTTACTTCTACGCTCCGCCGCCTGCTGTCGCAGTGAACTCTTTCTCCTCCAGTGCTTTCTGGTTCTCTTCCATCTGCTTCTGCATTTTCTGAGCCTGCTTCATCAGATTGTTCATGTTGCCCGGCATTCCTCCCGGGAATCCTCCTCTTTTTGCCATGGGTAATATCCTCCTGAAAAATTTGTTTTTAATCTATTCTTCCCCGTCGTCGAAGTCGCTCTCGTCGTCCTCCTCGACCGGGATTCCATGAATCGCCTGCGTCAGTGCATCATCCACGGAAATCGTGGAGAGCGCGGCGTTTGCATGCTGGTCTGCTAAAATGAGCTGGACCTCTACGGTTTTTCCAGTCATCTGTTCAATAATGGTGCGGATCTCATCGGCTGCCTCCGGCCGCTCAACGTAGATGGATGCGAGCTGGTCTGCAAACTCAACAAACAGTTTGGCGTCGCCCGTCTCGCTGTTGTATTTCGGAACGGCGCTCTGCAGAAACTGGCGGAACATGCCGCTTGTCTGGCCGACAATTGCCTTCCAGGACGCGCTGATGCGCTGTAAATCCGCCGGTGCGGCTTTCACTGGTGTCGATGCACTCTGCGGTGTTTCTGCCGCCGCATAGCCGTCTCCGGCCGCTCCGGAGCCTCCTGCACTGCCGTTTCCTGCTCCCGGTGCATTTGTCACCATCATCGGGATTCCACGCTCCATTTTTTCTTCGAGAATCCTAAGCCGTTCCAGCACGGATTCGAGGTTCTGCTCCATCTGCGGTTTACAGAGTTTGACGAGCGCCACCTCAACGAGCACGCGCTTCTGCGCCGCATAGCGGAGCTGGCCGGAGAGCTCGGATAAAACGCGGATATAGTGGATCAGCGTCTCATCGTCTACCATCGTGCTCTCTTCTTTTAAGAGCTTCAGGTTTTCTGTAGAGACGTCGAGCAGTTCTTCGGTTTCATCTGCGCTTTTTACCAACAGCAGATTCCGCAGATACCACGTAAAGTCGGTAACGAACTGTCCCAGCTCTTTTCCGCGGTTTAAAAGGGTTTCCAGCGTGCGGATGCTTCCCGTTACATCCCCGGCGAGGATCGTGCGGAGCATCTGGCTGAAGATTTCGGTATCAACAGTTCCGAGAACTTCAAGGACTTTATCGTACGTCAGCTTCTGCCGAGGTAGAAGGCGATGCACTGGTCCAGGAGGCTTAACGCGTCTCGCATGGAGCCGTCGCCCGCCTTTGCGACGTAGCGGATGGCTTTTTCTTCGACGTCCACGCCCTCTTTTTCCATCAGTTCACTAAGACGCGCCGCGATGGTATCGATCGTGATGCGGCGGAAATCGTACCGCTGGCATCTGGAAAGGATCGTCACCGGGATTTTGTTTGCCTCTGTGGTCGCCAGAATGAAGATGACATAGGACGGCGGCTCCTCCAGGGTTTTTAAGAGTGCATTGAACGCTCCGGTAGAAAGCATATGCACCTCGTCGATGATATAGACTTTATACCGTCCCTGTGTCGGCCGGTAGGCTACCTCCTCACGGATTTCACGGATGTTGTCGACACCGTTGTTCGATGCCGCGTCGATCTCGATGACGTTCGTGGAACGCCCGCCAGAATCGCCTTACACGTCGGACATTCGTTGCACGGGCTTCCGTCCACGGGATGTTCGCAGTTGACCGAGCGGGCGAGAATCTTGGCGATCGTCGTTTTTCCTGTTCCGCGGGTTCCGCAGAACAGGTACGCATGACCGATGCGGTCGCGCGGATCTGATTTTTTAATGTTGTTACAATGTGATCCTGTCCTTTTACATCCTCAAAGGTGGAAGGACGGAATTTTCGGTACAGAGCAGTATAGCTCATAAAATTTTTCTCCTTTTATTGCATCGGCATGGAAGCCTGCCGCCAGCAGTTTCTTTTGGACAGCAGTGCAACAGAAGAACGGAGACCTTGTTCTTCTTGCTTTAAGGCCTCCGTTCTTCTTCCTTGCCTTTTTCGGGAACGCATCAATCGCCGAAGCTGATTCCCATCCGTTTTGCCTGCAGGACTTCCTGTGCATTCGGATCTACGGTCTTTAATTTTCCGGCGCACTCGCCCAGCGGAATTTTCTTTACTTTTCCGTTGACCATTCCGACCATGTAGCCGTACTGTTTGTCCAGAATAAGCTGTGCTGCCTCGGATCCGAGTCTTGTGGAAAGGACACGGTCATACGGACACGGGCTGCCGCCTCGCTGCATGTGGCCCGGTACGGTGACGCGGATTTCCATGCCTGTCTTTGCCTCGATCTCTTCTGCGATCTTGTAGGATACGGACGGGTATTTCTTTGCAATTTCTTCCTGACGTTTTTTCAGCTCTTTCTTCGGAAGTGCTGCGTCTTCTTTTGCAATTGCACCCTCGGCAACGGCAAGAATGGTGAATCCGCTTCCGCGCTCTTTTCGTCTGTTGATGGCCTCGCATACTTTTTCAATATCGTATGGAATTTCCGGAATCAGGATAACGTCTGCGCCGCTTGCGATTCCGGCGTACAGAGTCAGCCATCCTACTTATGACCCATAACCTCTACGATAAAACTCTCTGGTGAGAGGAGGCTGTTGTATGGATGCAGTCGATCGCATCGGATGCAATATTGACGGCACTGTAGAAACCGAAGGTCATATCCGTTCCGTAGATATCATTATCGATGGTTTTCGGAAGATGGATAATATTCAGTCCTTCCTCTCTCAAGAGGTTTGCTGTTTTCTGGGTTCCGTTTCCGCCAAGAATGACAAGGCAGTCCAGAAGGAGCTTGTGGTAGGTATGCTTCATTGCTTCCACTTTGTCCAGACCGTTTGCATCCGGGGTACGCATCAGCTTAAACGGCTGACGTGAGGTTCCGAGAATAGTTCCTCCCTGTGTTAATATACCGGAAAAATCTTTTGCACTGAGCATGCGGTAATCGCTGTAGATGAGGCCTTTATAGCCGTTCATGAATCCGTATACTTCGAGATCTTTTACATTGTTTGCAAGGCCTTTTACGACTCCGCGCATGGTCGCATTTAATGCCTGGCAGTCTCCGCCGCTTGTTAACAGACCAATTCTTAACATATGACTTTTCCCATCCTGTTCTTTATTAGATTTTCACGACTGCTTCTTGTTTCTTGGCAGTATTATGGAATGTTTACATTATACCCTATTTTTTTCGTTCTCACAATAGTTCGGGGGAAGAAAGCGCGGGAGTTTCTATTTTTTGTACGAAAAAGGAAGTCTGGGGTTCAGGCTTCCTTGGATTTTCTTTTTTATGCGCGCCGCACTTCGAACTCTCACCACGAACGTTACTCCTACAGCCTACTCGGCCCAGGCACCCTCACGGCACACAGGAGATTCCACTTAGTGCTGCTGCATTCCTGCCCTGACACGGTTCATGGAGTCCTGTTGCGTAAGACCCAGACGTCAACGTCACTTATAGAAGGCAGCTTCGCAATGAAAGAGCCCTCGGATTGGCATCACCCCCGCTGTAGCGGATTGCGGGTACAGGGCACCGCTATCTCCCCGGCTGCGCATTGTTTAGTATACGGGATTTCGGAGGGGATGTCAAGGAATTTGTGAATTGAAATATTGATATAGCACGAGTATAATTTATAGTAAGGCCAGAAAATAACGCAAAAATTCAGTACCGCAGAGTGTGAACGACTGCTTTTTTCATTATTTTCAAGATTTGCTATCGATAATTTTTTGAAAATGATACATTTTTTTCTTATAGAAGGAGGATGGACGAATGATACGAGTTACGGTCTGGAATGAGTTTCAGCATGAGCGAGCGCAGGAGAAAGTGAAAGAGATTTATCCGGACGGGATTCACACCTGTATTGCAAAGTTTCTGAGACAAGAGGAGGAGCTTTCGGTTCGGACGGCTGTGTTTGACGAGAAGGAGCATGGGCTGACGGAAGAAGTGCTGGCAAATACCGATGTGCTGGTGTTCTGGAATCATATGCTGCAGGAGGAGTTCTCGGACGATGTGGCCGAGCGGGTTCGGCGTCATGTGCTGGCCGGAATGGGGCTGGTAGTTCTGCATTCAGGGCATTATTCCAAGATTATGCGGAAGCTTCTCGGAACAAGTATGACGCTTCGGTGGCGGCATGGGGATCGTGAGAGACTGTTCTGTACGTGTCCGACCCATCCGATCGCGCAGGGAATTCCGGCATGGGTGGATATTCCGGAGGAAGAGATGTATGGGGAGTTTTTTGATATTCCCAAACCGGATGATGTGGTATTTACGGGATGGTTTGCAGGCGGTGAGGTGTTCCGCAGCGGATGCACCTTTACACGTGGGCTGGGCAAAATTTTCTATTTTCAGCCGGGACACGAGGAATACCCCATTTACCATATGCCGGTGATTCAGAAGATTATCAAAAATGGGGTACGCTGGTGCGTTCCTGTAGTACGAAGACCGGCACCACTGGATAATGCATGGGTGAATCCATCTACGGAGGAAGTGTATCTTTCTTCACACCAAAAATAGCAGCTGCAGTTTACCGATATCTGTATCCCGTTTGATTTTTTCAAAACAGGGGTCTGATTTCACGATTAAAAATGTTCTGCAATACACGGATGGAATCTGCGTACACATTGCATAAATCAGGAGGAAATGTTATATGAGAAAGCTTTCCGTTTTTTACGAACACATTCTACAGGCGTGTGAGCAGTCCGGTAAGACGATTCCGGAAGTGCTCGCGTTCTGCAGGGAGCAGGGAATTTCGGCTGTTGAGATGAACTACAGTCTGTTTGCATCAGAAAGAGAGGTCATTGCCCCGATGCTTTCCGATGCGGGGCTGGTGATCAGCTGTATGCATGAAACCTTTGATTTTTCCCATGATACGGATCTTGGCAGAGCACAGCAGATGCTCGATACTGCGGCATCACAGCAGGTTTCGCGTGTCCTGTTTGTTGCAGGCGCGCTTGAAACTGCCGAAGCGGCAGAGCTTGCAGCCTGCAGCAGCACCTATGAGGCAACGAGTACTTTTATGGCCGAAAACAAATCGATTCAAAATATGGTACATGCGCTTTCCTCACTCGCCGAATATGCGGCTTTGCGTGGCGTTTCGATTACCTTAGAGGACTTTGACGGTTTTTTACAGCCGTTTGCACGCACATATCCGCTGCTCTGGTTTATGGAGCACGTGCCGGGGCTGCGGTATACGCTTGATATCGGAAATTTTGCTTTCAGTGATGAGGATGTTTCGTATGCTGCCTGGCTTCTGAAGGATATATTGTCCATGTTCACTGTAAGGATCGTGCCGAAAGTCCGCTCGTTCACGGACGTTTCTGCCGCGGCCTTGGCCAGACACCGGCCGGAACGGGATATCTGCCGATGGCAAAGCTTCTTACAGATTTAGAAGCGTGCGATTACGACGGTTATCTCGCCATCGAGCATTTCGATGCACCGGATCAGTTATCGTTCATCGAACAGTCCGCAGCGTTTCTGCGCCAGTGGGTTTCCGAATAATTCCGCCTCTTTCATAAGCGCTCTGATTTTCGGAAAATTTCGTATTTCCGGGGAGAAATTCAGCAAGGAAAATATGTCGAAAAAATTCTTTACTATCTTTGGTTTTTTCGTATCTTTTCCTTGCTTTCCAGGGAAAACATGGTAAACTAAATTTGAAGCTTTTTGAGAAGGCATGATTCGAAAAGCAAATCTAAAACAAGAGGGTTTTAAAGTAATGGGAGAAATTATTATTCCGCAGGGTTACAAATCTGCATTAAACCTCCACGATACACAGGTGGCAATTAAAACAGTAAAGGATTATTTCCAGCATGAGCTGACACATCGTCTGCATCTGCTCCGTGTAACAGCTCCACTTTTTGTACAGCCGGAAACCGGCTTGAATGACAATCTGAATGGCGTAGAACACCCGGTTTCTTTTGAGTTAAAGGATCAGGGTACCAAGAAAACCGCTGAAATTGTTCAGTCTCTGGCAAAATGGAAACGGTATGCACTTCACAAATACGGCTTCTCTGAGGGAGAAGGCATCTACACCGATATGAACGCCATCCGCCAGGACGAGGTGACCGACAACATTCACTCCGTTTACGTGGATCAGTGGGACTGGGAAAAAATCATGTCCCCGGAAGAACGCAATCTTGATTTCTTAAAGAGTACCGTAAAAGATATCTATGAGGCACTGAAAAACACGGAAAAACATATGGCAGACCAGTACGACTACATCGAAACCATTCTGCCGGATGAAATTTTCTTTATCACTTCCCAGGAACTTGAGGATCGCTATCCGGATCTGACTCCAAAGGAAAGAGAGTATACAATCACCAAAGAAAAAGGTGCTGTCTTTATTATGCAGATCGGCGGCGTGCTTGCTTCCGGAGAGCGTCAGGACGGACGTTCCCCGGACTACGACGACTGGTCCTTAAACGGCGACCTGATCGTTTATTATCCAGTGCTTGACATCGCTCTTGAGCTCTCCTCCATGGGTATCCGCGTCAACGCAGATGCTCTCCGCGCCCAGTTAAAGGAGTGCGGATGCCAGTCCCGCGCGAAGCTTCCCTTCCAGAAATCTATTCTGAACGGCACTCTCCCGCAGACAATCGGCGGCGGTATCGGACAGTCCCGTATCTGTATGTTTTTCCTGCGCAAAGCGCACATCGGAGAGGTACAGTGCTCGGTATGGCCGATGGAGACACGAGAGGTGATGGATGTGATGAATATTCAGCTTCTGTAAGATTGGTTTTGAATAGACTATTACTGTAAAAGGGATACGTTTCCTGTCCGCCCGTTTTCAGGGTATGACAGAAACGTATCCCTTTTATATTTTCCTGCATTGCTGCTGCATTTCGTCCTTACATCAAATCTTTTTCTGCTTTTTGCGGTTTCAGAACCGTTCTTCCAAAAGCTCAAGCAGTTCCTCTCTCTGAAAGGATGCTGTCTTAATTTCATCACCGGAAAGGATCTCTTCCGCCAGCTCTTTTTTCCTCTGCTGAAGCTTGATGATTTTTTCCTCGATGGTTCCTTTTGCAATCAATTTGTATACCGTCACAACATTTTTCTGCCCAATACGATGTGCACGGTCTGTCGCCTGATTTTCAACTGCAACATTCCACCATGGATCGTAATGGATGACGATATCCGCGCCGGTCAGGTTCAGGCCGGTTCCGCCTGCTTTTAGGGAAATACAGAATACAGACGTGTCATCCCGGTTGAACTGTTCCACCATTTGTGCACGCTGCTCTTTTTTCGTGCTTCCCTGCAGGACAAAGTAGCTGATGCTTTCTTCCTGCAGACGCGCGGTCAGGATCTCGATCATCGAAGTGAACTGGGAGAACAGCAGGATTTTGTGGCCGGATTCCACGGCACTCTGAATCAGCTCGATGCAGAGATCGAGTTTTGCCGAACCGCCTTCGTAATTTTCGTAAACAAGCGCAGGATCACAGCAGAGCTGACGCAGCCGCGTCAGTTCAGAGAGCACCTGGAACCTGGAATCGGCAAATTCTTCCTCTGTCTGGTTCTGCAGCATAAGCGCCAGCCGCTGGGCATGTGCATGATACAGCTCCTTCTGCTTCTGTTCCATGCGGGCAGCCATATTTTTCTCAATTTTGTCCGGCAGATCCTTCAGCACTTCCTTCTTCAGACGGCGCAGAATAAACGGACGGATCATCTTTTGCAGACGTTCTAATCTTTCTTCGTCGCCGTTCCGCACAATCGGAAGTTCAAACTGCTCGCGGAATTTCTGATATCCATAGAGGAATCCCGGCATCAGATAATCAAAGATGCTCCATAGTTCACTTAACTGGTTTTCTACCGGTGTTCCGGTTAATGCCAGGCGGAACGATGCATGGATCGTTTTCACGGCTTTTGCTCCCTGCGTTGCGTGATTTTTGATGAACTGCGCCTCATCAATGATCTCGCAGAAGAACGGGAGATCCTGATACAGTTCGATATCGCGGCGGAGCAAATCGTACGAGGTAATCAAAATATCCTGCATACCGGCATTTTGGATCATCTCTTTCCTCTGTTCCTGTGTACCGGCGACGAGTCTCGTCTGCAGCTCCGGAGCAAAGCGGGCACATTCGCTCTCCCAGTTATAGACGAGAGATGCCGGTGCAACGATCAAAGAACGACGATTTGCATCTTCGGGTGCTTCCTGCATTTCAGATAAGAGAAAGGCGATGGTCTGCAGCGTCTTTCCAAGTCCCATATCATCCGCCAGAATACCGCCAAAGCCGTTCTGGCATAAGGTTTTCAGCCACCAGAATCCTGTTTTCTGATATTCACGGAGCTGTGCCTGCAGATTGTCCGGAAGTTCAAAATCGTTCTCCTCTGCAGTTTTCATATTTCGGATCAGCATACGGAACTCGCGGTTTTTCTCAACCTGAAGATCATCCTGCTCTTTTAAACGGGTATCGAGGTAGAGTGCTCGGTACTTCGGAATTGTGATCTCGCCGCTCTTCAGCTTTGCCTCGGAGATCTGCAGATTTTCCCGCAGTTCCGAGAGAACGCGGATACCGTCCTCGTCCATATCCATAAATTCACCGGTCCTCAGGCGGTAAAATTTCTTTTTCCGGTCATATTTTGAAAGAATCTCTGCCAGTTCCTCCATGCCAAAATTGCCCGGATTCAAATGAAGTTCCAGTACATTTTCTGCGAGGGATACACCGACAGAAACTTTCGGGGACGGGATGACACGGATCGCTTTTAACCGGTCAGAAACAAAAATTTCGCCCAGTTTCTGCAGATCTTCCATACCGCTGCTTAAAAACTCATACATCTCATCGGCTCCCTGGAGAAGCATCTGATGTTTCCGCGCATCATAGGCGCTGAAACAGGATCGAACGAGCTGGTTTGCCGCTGCTTCTTTCCGTACATCACGGCCATGGGAAAGCTGATGGATATCGTTTGCATCTGCAAAAACATTGTATTTTTTCTCGCCATAGACAGCCAGAAGTTCGCAGATAATCATATCATGCTGCGGCGCATCCAGATAAATCTGAAATTCCACCTGCGGCGGAAGATACTGCTGTAATTCCAGCTTTTCTTCTTTTTTTACCTTAAAATGTTCCTCCAACACCGGGAGAAGTCCCTGGCAGAAGGTCGGGATATCTTCTTTTGCAATTTCACAGACTCCGTCCGGACATCGCTCCATATATTCCAAGAATTCGCAGACTTCTGCTATCTCTTCCCTTGGGATTCGGTAAATTGTATTTTTTTCTGAAAGAAAATACAAATATTTTCTGCCATAAAAAATGGGATCCGCGCACATCTGTACCTTTAGGCCATCTGCTTTCCGTAAAAGCTTCATTTCATACTGCGGCATCCCCTCCTGGCAGTGCCACAGTTTTTCTTCTCTCCAGTTCGTACGACAAAAGAACTCCTGGCTGCCAACAGCCTCAAAAAATTCATCCATATTCTGCACAGAAATCATCACATAACGGTCATCAAAGCAGGACGCATAGCTGCCGGTACCTATCTGATAGCATGAGCCGCGTTCCATGGTATATGCGCTCAGAAATTCTACCATCGGACGGCTTTCTTCTTCAAAAGCATCCATACAGTGCAAAAAAGAAAGCTGCGCACCGTAGCTGACCGTTTCCATATTTTTTACAGCTGCTGTCATTTTGGAAACACTTTTTAATACATACATCCTTTTGCTTCCGATTTTAAATTCTGCCCGAAAGGAATCGTCAAACTGGCTCTCCAGATGAATTTCCAGTTTAACCTGACCTGCTTTTGCTTTCGGCAGAAAAGCAACCTGATCCCGCATCACATAATGTGAAAGCAGTTCAGAAAAACCGGGGCTCGTCTCTGCTTTTGGTGTTGGTTTTACTACTTTTCTGACAATTTTATGTTCTCCCTGGAATTCTTCCATTCCTTTTTTCACGCCGACAGCACGAAGAAGCTGCTCCAGTTCCTGATGTTCTTCGTCATTTCTCACTTTTTCTTCCAGTTTTTTTCTCTCTTTTTTCCGCCATTCAAGATAGTACAGCAAAACAGCGACACAATGTTTGCACAATCCCCAGTACTGCTCATGCGCCGGACAATCACAATCATCTTCCATAATTTCAGACATTTCTTCATCTACAGAAACGCTGACACAATACATATTTTTTCCGCTTCCGTCTACGACAGCTGTAATTTTATGCAGTTGATATCCGAAAATATCCTCCATTTCCTGTACCTGAAAAGCATGCACTTTCTGTTCTTCATAGATCTTTTTTCCACGGTTATATGATACGGAATTCGTTTCCTGTTTGATGTCCGCCTTTGTAATCATGCTGGTAAAATCCTTTCTGTTCTATCTTTTCCCATCATTCACAATTCGTATTTTACAGATTCTGGTTTTGATCACATCCGACAAGCTTCTCGGAAAGCTCTTTTAAAATATTTTCCTGATATCCCGCTTTTCCTGTTTTCCTTACCAGTTCCGCCGTTTCTCTTAGTAACGGGTGCCAAATGTGTTCCAGCTTTTTTCTGCCATTCTCTCCAAATACTTCTTTTGAAAGACTGTTCCGGTAATCCTCTGGTGACATTCCAAAGAATTGGATTCTGTTTCCGAACCGCTGCCAGAGTCTGTCGGCAATTCCGATCCCATCCGGATCAAGATCTCCACTGTAGTAAATGAGAATCCCACTCTGTACGATCAACGAAATCAGTTTTAATGCTGCATACCGCGGCTGTCCCGACGTACACAGCAGCGACACATTCTTTCCCTGCACCTGTTCCATAAGATAGCTGAATACCATTTCGTTTTCCACAATGTATACACACGTTCCGACAGGCTGTACTTCTGTAATACCCTTCAGATTTTCCATGGTAAGCACATACGGTTCCCCGCATCGGCAAAAGGCTTCATATGCTGGATGCCATATCTCCTGTTTTTTCAAACGAATTCCAAACGCATGTACCAGGGAAGAAATATTATCCGGCACAACTCCCACGCACTGCAGCAGTTCTCTCCATTGCATTCGGTACTGATAAATAAGAGGTTTCATCAATTGCCTCCAAGTAGTCCATCTTTTTTCCTTTCTTATTCTCTTTTATTTCAACTAATAAAAAATTATATCATATCCTGCTATATATGATAAGTTTCTTTTGGTTAAAAACAGAAAAACCCCGGCCGCCTTACGGCGCCGGGGTCTCTTACGTTTGAGCACAAGTATCTTTCGATACAATTATATTTTATTTCCCGCAGTGCTTTCCTCGATTTCGCTTCGCTCCATCTCGGTCGGGCTGTCGCCCTATAAATTCTCCGACTAATGCCCTTGTGTGAGCAAGCTCCCACCGGTCATTACTCTCCGAATTTGCACTGCTCATAGATAACCGAAATTAGTCGATCAGAGTAGCAACACGGCCTGATCCAACGGTACGGCCACCCTCACGGATAGCGAAGGTAAGACCCTGATCCATAGCGATCGGGTGGATCAGTTCGATGGTCATCTCAACGTTATCGCCAGGCATGCACATCTCAGTTCCTTCCGGAAGAGTGATAACACCTGTTACGTCAGTTGTACGGAAGTAGAACTGCGGACGATAGTTGTTGAAGAATGGAGTATGACGGCACCCTCGTCTTTTGTCAGAACGTATACCTGAGCGGTAAATTTGGTATGGCAGTGAACGGTACCTGGTTTAGCCAGAACCTGTCCTCTTTCGATCTCTGTTCTCTGAACACCACGAAGCAGAGCACCGATGTTATCACCAGCCTGAGCCTCATCGAGGAGTTTACGGAACATCTCGATACCAGTTACAACAGTTTTCTTGGTCTCTTCTTTCAGACCTGCGATTTCAACTTCCTCATTCAGATGAAGAACACCAGCCTCAACACGGCCAGTAGCAACAGTACCACGACCAGTGATGGTGAATACGTCCTCTACAGGCATGATGAAATCTTTATCAGTGTCACGCTGCGGATCCGGAATCCAGCTATCTACTGCATCCATAAGCTCCATGATTTTATCTCCCCATGGGCCAGCCGGATCTTCCAGAGCTTTCAGAGCAGAACCCTGGATGATCGGAGTGTCATCTCCCGGGAAGTCATACTCGTTCAGCAGCTCACGGATCTCCATGTCTACCAGCTCAAGCAGCTCTTCGTCGTCTACCATATCGCATTTGTTCATGAATACAACGATGTAAGGTACACCTACCTGACGGGACAGAAGGATGTGCTCTTTTGTCTGAGCCATAACACCGTCTGTAGCAGCTACTACAAGGATAGCTCCGTCCATCTGTGCAGCACCAGTGATCATGTTCTTTACATAGTCAGCATGGCCTGGGCAGTCAACGTGTGCATAGTGTCTTTTCTCTGTCTGATACTCAACGTGTGCAGTAGAGATTGTGATACCACGCTCTCTCTCTTCCGGAGCTTTATCGATATCTTCGAAGTTCTCAGCAGTGTTTCCTTCTACTCTGGTAGAAAGTACTTTTGTGATAGCTGCGGTCAGAGTTGTTTTACCATGGTCAACGTGGCCGATGGTACCAATGTTACAATGCGGTTTTGTTCTTTCAAATTTAGCTTTAGCCATTTTAAAATGTCCTCCTTAAAATTGCGCCCAGTGGGCTTTTTTGAGACTAAATTGGTGGCAGGAACCCACCTGAATCGTAAACCTGCTAAGTCTGATTATATTGCATTTCTGTCCTATTTGCAAGGGAAATCTTTGAAAAAGATATACATTCAGGCTGTGCAGCCGGTAAGGACTGCACAACCAGTACGGTTTCTCAAATTATTTTGCTTTTGCAGACAGAACTTTTTCCTGTACGTTTTTCGGAACCTGCTCGTATTTATCAAAGAACATGGAGTAGTTACCACGTCCCTGAGTTTTCGAACGAAGGTCTGTTGCGTAACCGAACATTTCAGCCAGCGGTACGAATCCACGGATCATCTTTCCGCCGCCGATGTCATCCATACCCTCGATACGACCACGACGGGAGTTGATATCACCGATAACATCACCCATGTAATCTTCCGGAGTGGAAACTTCGACTTTCATGATAGGCTCAAGAAGAACCGGAGCACCCTTCTGCATAGCTTCCTTGAATGCCAGAGAACCAGCAATGTGGAATGCCATCTCAGAAGAGTCGACCTCATGATAAGATCCGTCGTATACATTTGCATGAACGCCGACTACCGGGAAGCCTCCCAGGATACCGGCTTTCATAGCCTCTTCGATACCTTCGCCTACAGCCGGGATATACTCTTTCGGAATAGCTCCACCAACAACGGTAGACTCGAATTTGTAAATTTCTTCGCCGTTTGCATCCATAGGCTCGAATTTAACTTTACAGTGACCATACTGTCCACGTCCACCAGACTGTTTTGCATATTTGCTGTCGATGTCTGCCGGTTTGGTAATGGTCTCTTTGTATGCAACCTGCGGAGCACCTACGTTAGCCTCTACTTTGAACTCACGAAGCAGACGGTCAACGATGATTTCCAGATGCAGCTCACCCATACCAGCGATGATGGTCTGACCAGTTTCCTGATTGGTGTGTGCACGGAAGGTCGGATCCTCCTCAGCCAGTTTTGCAAGGGACTCGCCCAGTTTGCCCTGGCCTGCTTTTGTCTTAGGCTCGATAGCCAGCTCGATAACCGGCTCCGGGAACTCCATAGACTCAAGGATTACCGGATGCTGCTCGTCGCAGATGGTATCACCTGTGGTGGTGAACTTGAATCCGATTGCAGCTGCGATGTCACCGGAGTAAACTTTGTCCAGCTCCATACGTTTGTTTGCATGCATCTGAAGGATACGTCCAACACGCTCTTTTTTATCTTTTGTTGCATTCAGTACGTAAGAACCGGAGTTCATGGTTCCTGAATACACACGGAAGTATGCCAGCTTACCAACGAATGGGTCTGTCATAATCTTGAATGCCAGTGCGGAGAACGGCTCCTCATCGGAAGAATGTCTTACGATCGGGTTTCCGTCCAGATCGGTACCCTCGATTGGCGGGATATCGGTCGGAGCCGGCATGTACTCAAGGATCGCATCCAGGAGTTTCTGAACACCTTTGTTTCTGTATGCAGAACCGCAGCATACCGGTACAGCTGTACACTCACAGGTAGCTTTACGCAGAACTGCTTTCATCTCGTCTACAGACGGGATATCATCATCCAGATAACGCATCATCAGCTCATCATCCAGCTCGCAGATTTTCTCTACCAGCTCGGTGTGATACAGCTCAGCGTCTTCTTTCATATCTTCCGGGATATCAACGATGGAGATATCATCGCCCTTATCGTCGTTGTAGATGTAAGCTTTCATCTCGAACAGATCGATAATTCCCTTGAATTCATCTTCCTTACCAATTGGAAGCTGAAGGCAGATAGCATTTTTACCAAGTCTGGTCTTGATCTGATCTACAGCGTTGTAGAAGTCAGCACCAAGGATGTCCATCTTGTTGATGAATGCCATACGCGGTACGTTGTAGGTATCAGCCTGACGCCATACGTTCTCAGACTGAGGCTCCACACCACCTTTTGCACAGAACACGCCGACAGCGCCGTCCAGTACACGAAGAGAACGCTCTACCTCTACGGTAAAGTCAACGTGGCCTGGGGTATCAATGATGTTGATACGGTGCTCAAGAGCGCCCTGTTTCGGCTTGCAGTTCTCTTCCAGAGTCCAGTGGCAGGTTGTAGCAGCTGAAGTAATTGTGATACCACGCTCCTGCTCCTGTTCCATCCAGTCCATGGTAGCAGTTCCTTCGTGAGTATCACCAATCTTGTAGTTAACACCGGTATAGTACAGGATACGCTCGGTCAGGGTTGTTTTACCTGCATCGATGTGAGCCATAATACCAATGTTTCTGGTTCTCTCTAATGGATATTCTCTTCCAGCCAACGGATTTTCCTCCTCTTAGAATCTGTAGTGAGCAAATGCCTTGTTAGCCTCTGCCATCTTATGAACTTCTTCTTTCTTCTTCACAGAAGCACCTGTGTTGTTAGATGCATCCAGAATCTCGTTTGCCAGTCTGTCTTCCATGGTACGCTCGCCTCTCTTACGAGAATAAGCGGTCAGCCAACGAAGGCCAAGAGCCTGACGTCTGTCCGGTCTTACCTCGATCGGTACCTGATAAGTAGCACCACCGATACGTCTTGCTTTTACTTCAAGAACCGGCATGATATTGTTCATTGCTTCTTCAAATACTTCGATTGCTGGTTTTCCAGCTTTTTCTTCTACTTTAGCAAATGCGCCGTATACGATTTTCTGGGCAACGCCTCTCTTACCATCCAGCATGATGTTGTTGATCAGCTTGGTTACCACTTTGTTATTGTATAACGGATCTGCTAAAACATCTCTTTTCTGAGTATGTCCTTTACGTGGCACGTTACTTCCCTCCTTAACCATCATTCGATTAAATCATCGGTACTCACACTTATTTGCAGTATGTCCGCGCGTGTAAATTCTCTATAAATCCGCAGCCGTGGGGATTTATGGAATAACGCACAACATTTCGCTTTTTTTGTGATACTAGATATATCTCGAACTCGTTTTACTTAATTATTTCTTTTTCGGTCTCTTAGCACCGTATTTAGAACGGGCCTGTTTTCTGTTAGCAACACCTGCAGTATCAAGTGTACCACGGATGATGTGGTATCTGGTACCTGGCAGGTCCTTAACTCTTCCTCACGGATCAGAACAACGCTGTGCTCCTGAAGGTTGTGACCTTCTCCTGGGATGTAACTTGTTACTTCGATTCCGTTGGAAAGACGAACTCTGGCGATTTTACGAAGAGCTGAGTTAGGTTTTTTCGGTGTAGCAGTTTTAACAGCTGTGCACACACCTCTCTTCTGAGGAGAAGACATATCTGTGGATTTCTTTCTCAGAGAATTGTAGCTTTTCTGCAGTGCCGGCGCGGTAGATTTCTTTACGGAAGTCTCACGGCCTTTTCTTACTAACTGGTTGAATGTTGGCATTCCATTTCACCTCCTGATAGATTTCTCCGTGTGTCCCACGGGGTTTCATACGGCTGCTTTAGTTCAACATAATTGCTTTGCAGCTTTTGCGCGCACAAAAAACAGTCTTTTACGCACGCTCGTTTATTATAGCGTCTGTCCTTTCAAAAGTCAAGGGGGAAATTCGCAAAAAATCGCGTATTTACGCGGCTTCTGCGGATTTCCCCCATTGATGCATTACTGTGCAAAAGTATTTTTTCTTCCTATTATAATCTCACCAGATTATTTTCTGACATTTTCTGTTTTTCGTTAAAGCGGACGGTTCCTGAAGGCCGGACACGCATCACACCGCTTCGGCTTTTCCTCGCTCTGTGCATTGCCCCAGAGTCACGCGCTTTCTCTTCGGCACACCCTTTGCACCAGGGAAACATGCGGACATTGCTGATGTAAAAGTTCTCAAAGGTTGTCTCGTCGTTGTTGATGTCAAACTGCTGCTTTCTCGACAGCTCTTCTGTATGTTCTGCAATCCAGGCCTTCTGCCCTTCGGTCGCCGGATACCCCGGTCCGCCGAGGACGTAATCCATATCGGCATGGAGATTTTCCGGTTCGCCTGGTTTGTGGAATCCTACAAATAAAATATAACCGCGGCGCAAAAGCTCCTGGATCGCTCGTCCGTCTGGCCGTCCGAACCTAAAATCGCCCGCGCGGTCTGCGCATGAAAATTTTCTGTTTTGGGATAGAATTTCCCAGTTGGTGCTAAAAATCCATCTGCCATTTTCTTTTCTCCCATGTTCTCATTTGCTGTATGCTTTTCTATACCATAACCGATTTTTTCAAAACAGGCAAGGTTTGTTTTACTAGATTTTTTTTTTTATCTGTGCTATACTCTTTCCCGTGCATTTATGCAATCGGATTTTCCCGTCTTTTTGCGGGTGTCCGGACTGGTTCGTGAACTTCCCAGTATAAAAAACCAAGTATCTCAAAATTTTCATCAAAGGAGATTGGAAAATGAATGCAAGAAAACTGATCATCGACTGTGATCCGGGCATCGACGATTCTCTCGCCTGATGCTTGCCGCGGCTTCGAAAGAGCTGGATCTTGTCGGCATCACCACAGTCAGCGGAAATGTACCCGCTTCTATGGGCGCTAAAAATGCCCTCAAAATTCTTTCTATGATTGGAAAACCAGATGTCCCGGTTTATGTCGGCGAGGAGACGCCTCTGGTCCGCGACTACGTGGACGCGATGGACACCCACGCATGGACGGTCTCGGCGAATCGGGCTGGCCGGATGCCGAAGCCTTACGCCAAACAAGGACGCTGTTTCTTTCCTGATCGAAACCTTAAAAACAACCCCTGATGTTACCATTCTTGCCCTCGGACCGATGACGAACCTTGCAAAAGTCATCTCCCGCGCACCGGAGTGCCTGACAAACCTGACGGCTCTTGTCTCCATGGGCGGAAGCTATAAGAGCCATGGAAACTGCTCCCCGGTTGCCGAGTACAATTACTGGTGCGACCCGGATGCCGCAGCCGAAGTATTCCGCGCGTTTTCCGAGCTGCCGCAGCTTGCAGGCAAAAAGCTTCATATGATCGGGCTGGATGTCACACGAAAAATTGTCCTGACGCCGAATCTTGTGGAATATATGAAATGCGTAAATCCAGGAGTCGGAACCCGCATTGAGGAGCTGACGCGCTTCTACTTTGATTTCCACTGGAAACAGGAAAAGGTCATCGGATGCGTGATCAACGATCCGCTCGCGGCCGCTTATCTTGTGGATCCGTCGCTCTGCAGCGGTTTTGATGCGTATACGCAGGTAGAAACCGGAGGCCTCTGCATCGGACAGACGGTTGTGGATGCCATGAATTTTTATCAGAAAGCACCGAACAGCCACATTCTGACGCAGGTCGATGTGCGCCGTTTCTTCCTGATGTTCTTTGAGCGCGTTCTCGGCGTGCCGCAGGAGGAATCCGCACCGGTTCTCGACCAGATTCTCACCGCACCGCCGGTCTTCCCACATGAGACGATGTTTCAGAAGGGAGGCGAGGCATGATGAATACTAACCGTACGTTAAAACTCACGACACTCGCGCTCTGCGGTGTCATCAATATTCTCGGCGGTACCATTGCTCTGCTGCTGCGTCTTCCGGTTTATCTGGACTCCATCGGAACAGTTCTGGCAGCCGCTCTGTTCGGACCTGCTGCAGGCCTCGTTCCGGGACTGATCTCCGGACTCATTTCCGGCATGACGAGTGATGTCTATGCGTTTTACTATATTCCGGTGCAGCTTGTCATCGGTCTCGTTGCCGGCCTTGTATTCCGCAGACTCCGCCCGTCCCATACGGCAGGATCCCGCAGCGAGAGTCTTTCCCTCCGCTCCATGGGCTGGAAGCTGTTTCCGGCAGCGCTTGTGATCTCACTTCCGGGTACTGTGGTAAGTTCCACAATCACCGCGGTTGTTTTCGGTGGAATTACTTCCTCCGGCTCCACTGTGCTGGTGCAGCTGCTTCACAGCCTCGGTATGAATCTGACTCTCTCTGTCTGCGTTGTACAGGCCATGACAGACTTTGTGGATCGAATGATTGTCCTTGCAGTCGTCCTCGTGATTCTGCCCCCCGTTTCTTCTGCTTTCGGCAGTCTTTCTATGAGAAGCAGAAAATAATCTGTGCCAATAGCACAAATAATCCTGCAAAAAATTCACTTTCTTTTTTGCAGGATTCTCATATTTTGGCATAACAAGAACTCCGGAAAAAAGGGGAGGCTGCATCAGGAGCCATCCCTTTTCCGGAGTTTTTTATTTCTTCTTTAATAAAATCATTCACATGCGCGGATCCATACCTGCATTTCGCCCTCACCTCGGTTGTTCCACATATAATATGGAATCAGCTTCAGTTTCGTCTTTTCCTCTTCCTCTTTCTGATACAGATGATACAGCGGCTGTTTTTCCGCATCGCCCAGCTTCATGCGACGTCCCTCGGCCGTTACGCACACAAAGTGCTCGCCCAGCTCATCGGCTGCTTCTGCGGTTTTTTCACCATTCACACAGAGTTTTGTCAAATGCAGATTCTTTCCGTTGTCTGCTTCTTCCATACAGTAAACAACCGGTCCTCGTTTTACGGCAACACGGCCGGCGTCCTCGCGTACAAGCGGATTGGATGCCAAAAACTGGATTTCCATCGGGAAGTTCAGGCGGATCGTCTCACCCTTCGCCCATACTTTTGTCACATACAGATACCCGTCTTTTTCTTCCAATTCTGCGCCTTTTGGAATCTCTTTTTCATAAGAAGCACACCATCCCGGGATGCGGAATGCAAAGGTGTACGGCTCTTTGGTATCGCTCTCGCAGGTCACGGAAACATGGCCGTCCCACGGGAATTCGGAAGTGATGGATGCTTTTACTTTTTCTCCTTCCACTGTTCCACCCATGTACAAGTGGACAAACAGGGTTGTGTCGTTTTCCGTGTATGCGTAAGATGCAACTGAGCTTACCGTTCTTGCCAGGTTCGGAGGGCAACAGGCACAGCCGAACCATTTCTGGCGGATCGGTTTTACATGGAATTTCCGCTCATCCTTGTGGCATGCTCCGGCAGTACCTCCAGCGGATTGGCATAGAAGAAGCTCTTTCCGTCGAGCGCCATTCCGGAGAGAACGCCATTGTAGAGGGCTAATTCCATCACATCCGCGTACTCTGCTTTTGCCTGAATCTCCAGCATGCGGCGAGCAAAGAACACAAGACCGATGGATGCACAGGTCTCTGCGTAAGCGGTATCGTTTGGCAGGTCATAGTTGAAAGAGAATGCCTCTCCTATATGAGTGGCACCGATTCCGCCGGTGACGTACATTTTCTGATGCACCATGTTGTTCCAGAGAGTTTCACAGGCTTTCAGCAGGCTCTCATCCTGCGTTGCCCTTGCCACATCCGCCATGCCGGAATAGAGATATACGGCGCGTACGGAGTGCCCCTGCACCTCATCCTGCTGACGCACCGGGCGGTTTGCCTGATTGTAGCTATATCGTTCCTCGCCCTCCGGGCAGGTCAGACCGCGCTCGATATCGTAATAGTATGGTTTTGTTCCGCGCTCGTCGATGAAGTATTTTGCAAGATCGAGATACTTCTGCTCGCCGGTCAGATCATAGAGACGCATCAGAGCCATCTCTGCAATTTCGTGACCAGGATAACCTGCTTTTTTCCCCTCGCCGTGACCAAGTTTGCTGGCAATAAAGTCCGCGAAACGCTCTGCTGCTTTTAAGAGACGGTCTTTTCCGGTCGCCTGATAATAGGCTACGGCGCCTTCCGTCAGATGACCGAAGCAGTACAGCTCATGGTTGTCCTTAAGGTTTGTAAAAATCATATCCTGATCGTTGATCAGATAGTAGGTATCGAGGTATCCGTCTTCTCTCTGTGCTGCGCAGACAGCTTCAATTGCTTCATCTGCCGTTTTTTCCAGCTCCGGATCGGGATGCTGTGTCAGGGAGTACGCAACTGCCTCCACCCATTTGGTAAAATCGGTATCCTGGAACAGGAAGCCATAAAATCTTCCGTCCATTTTGCCATCCTTCGGCAGTGTCTCAAAAGTATCCAGCGGATATTTGATCTGAACAAATTTGTCTCCTTTTGCTTTCCGCTCTTTTTCAACTTCACCGGCGCGGCGGTAGTTCCGCATACAGAAGCTCGGTGCTGCTTCCGGAACATTGTCATTTAAGGCATTCCACTGATACGGAATTACTTCGGTGCGGACAAGCTCCATCTCTTTTTTCCAGAATGCATCAGTAACCTGGACTTTTGCCAGGGATAATGGTTTGCTGAAGTTTTTCTGATCCATTTTTTCGGTCTCCTTTTTCGTTGTCTTCCGCCGCCTCCTGGTTTGAAAAAGATATTTTCCTTGCTTTCAGGGATGGGAAGCGTTACACTTCTTTTGACGGCTGTTTTCCTGTTTTTCTATAGTTTTATTTTAGCAAAACGGACCTCCGTTTAAAATATAAGAATGTTTGAAAAGGTTTGAAAAAGTCATATGATCTCTGTTTTATTTCCAGATGCCGCCTGTTTTACCTACGACCTCTGCGGCAAATTCCAGTCCCCGTCCCCGGAGTGGATGCACCTGACACGGAATCTCGTCAATTTTGAACTGATGGTTGTGACGGAAGGAACGCTTTTTATCGCGGACGAACGCCGCTCTTACGAGGTTCACCCCGGCGAATATCTTCTTTTGCCGCCGACCGTCCATCAGCATGGCTCGAAAAAGGGAAGCTGCTCTTTCTACTGGCTCCATTTTATCCCGGGTATCCCCTCCGCACCGATCGTCGCTCCTTCTGACCCGACCGCCGGATCGGTTCTGGATGAGTTTCATGCTGCACCGCCATCCTCCTACCGCCTTGAGGACCTCGCTCCCGCCCAGCTTCCATCCAACTACCCCGAAACGTTATGCATCCCGCTCCAGAGAACGCTTTCCTCCCCGAACCGCGTCATCATCCTCATGAAGCAGCTCCAGGACACTTCCCTGCGTTTCCACAACACGTTCCTCAACAACAGCCTGACTGCCGCTGTTCTCGGCGAAATCAACTGTCAGAGTCCCTTCTACCGCACCTACACTTCCGAAACGCAGCGGACGCAGATCCTGCAGGACATCATCAGCTACATCCAGTACCACAGCAGCGAGTCCCTCAAAGTCACCGAACTCGCCCGTTATTTCGGCTACAACGACAAATACCTCTCCTCCCTCTTCCACGAGGCACCGGGATGACGTTAAAACAATTCATCTGAAATCCAAAATGGACAGCGCTATGGCCGAGCTGACGGACACAAATCACACGGTCTCTCAGATTGCCTATAACGTTGGATTTCAGGATGCGCATAATTTTTCCACGGCTTTCCGAAAACTCACCGGGATGACGCCGGGACAGTACCGGAAGAGTTATGGGAACCGGAAACTTTCTTTTGAATAGGACGGGAGGATACGACCCCCAGGCACCGCGGGGGGCGGACGCTCCGCTGCGCCTAGGGACCCATCTACGTTTTGGCGGACGGAAGTGATTTACTCAATGGATGGATTCACTTATTCTTTAGAAATTTACTGTTTCTTTTAGAAAATAGACATACTTTGCTCACATTTCTTCACTATACTATATCTCAGATAGTTGATGAACCATTCAAAACTATCTCCCCCCTCATTATGAAAGAGCAGCCCGCATATCCGCGGGCTGTTCTTATTTTTTGTCTTTTTGCACCCCACCTAACGTAAATGCCGCCTGCGGTCGGGGAAAATATCCCGACCGCAGCGGCCTCACAATCTACCGTGGAATCACATTACTCTTCCGCAGCTTCAATTGCTGCAGTCTCGATAATAAATTTCACGCTTCCATCCATTCCATTTGCCTTACCACTGTAAGAAGTATAAGCACATTTATCCGAATTCAGCGCCTGAATCCGATCCAGTACATCTCCCAGATCATCCTCAAAGGTACTCTTCAGCTTGCTGGTACCCTCTTCTTCAAACTTCTTCGTACCGTCAGCCAGTTCTTTCGCCCCATCGGACAGCTCGTCAATACCATCAACAACCTTGCTGCTTCCCGATTTCAGATCAGAAGCTCCGCTTGCCAGAGAAGAAGTTCCATTTGCCAGTGTAGAAGCTCCGCTCGCCAGCGTAGATGCTCCGCTTGCCAGCGTAGAAGCTCCGCTGTTCAGTTCAGAAGCTCCGCTTGCCAGGGAAGAAGTTCCATTTGCCAGTGTGGAGGCTCCGCTTGCCAGCTGGGATGCTCCGCCTGCTACCTGAGAAGCACCGCTTCTTAAGCTTCCGCTGTTTGCAGAAAGTTTTGCAGATCCATCGCTTAACTGGCTTCCCAGCTGTCCAAGACCTGCGGTCAGCTGTGTCGTGCCGCCCTGCAGAGTCGTAACACCCTCAACCAGAGCCGGTGCATTTGCTTTCAGCTGCTTGCGCCGGAAAGCAGCGTATCATTGTAAGCACTCAGCTGAGTAAATCCTGCGTTCAATGCATTGATGCCTGCTGTTGCTTTTGCAAAACTCTCATTTGTGCTGCTGTACAGCTGGCTCACACCTGCGGACAGAGTATCGATGCCCTTGTACAGAGTGCTTCCGCCTGCATCAAGCTGTGCCACACCTGCGGTCAGTTTCTGCATTGCACCAAGATTCTGCTCAACAACTGCTTTATTATCGGTGATGGTCTGCATCTGTTTCTTCATGGTCTCAAGCTGCGGCATCAGAGCTGCAACCGTCTTCTGCAGATCACTGTATCGGCTCTTGATGTCGCTCATCTTCTGCTGCATTGCTGCAAGACCGGAGAGATCCGGGCGCTCGATTTCGAAGTTCAGTTCCGGAAGGGTAATCTGCGGAGCTGTAACCGGAGTAACCGAAACGGTTCCGGCGGAAGCGGAAACGCTGACACTTCCGATCTGGTTTCTTGCTTTACTTAAGGAATCGGCAAGCTCTGTATTTCCAGCGCTCTTAGCTGCGGAAATCTGTGCATCCAGTGTAGCTGCTGCTGCAGAGAGCTGATCATTTGCCTGTTTTGCTGCATCGGCGGATGCCTGGCTTGCTGCTGTATCAGCTGCGCTCTGTGCTGCTGCTGTTGCTTCCTGGTTCAGCTGTGCTGCTGCTCCGTCTGCCCATGCCTGAACCTGTGCTGCCATCTGGGTTCCCATCTGCGTTGCCTGATTCGTGATCTGTGCTCCAGACCGCTTAAGTAGCTCTCAAGTCCTTTGGACAGCGTATCCATCTGGCTCATCAGCTCGTTGCCGTTTGTCATCATGCTGTTGACAGATCCTGCGATTGTGGTGTTCAGAACCCCGGAGAGTGCCTCGGTCTCGGAGATCAGGGTAGAACCGGTGCTGGTCATACCGTCTACCATCGTCAGAAGGCTCTGTACATCGGTGCTCTGCAGCTGCTCGTTCAAACTGGTCAGCCTTCGGAGAGTTGTTTTGCTCCTGCTAAAATATCATTCTCATCTTTTCCGTCGAGTGCTGCGTTCAGTGTTGCGATTGCACTGTTTACCTCGGTCAGGCCGTCTGCCAGAGGCTGAAGCTGCTCAGCGCCTGCTGCAAGCTGTTTCTCGCCTGCTACATAAGAAGCAACGCCGTCGGACAGCTGTGTTGTTCCGTCGGTGTACTGTTTTACGCCTGCAACGACTTTATTCACACCGTTTACATACTCGGTTACGCTTCCAGTCAGCACACCGTTCTTTCCAAGATACGTCTGGATTGCTTTATTCAGGGTATCAGCGCCCTCGGTGTAGGAGTTTACGCCGCTTGCCAGGGAAGAAGCTCCGCTGCTTAAGGTGGATGCTCCGTTGGACAGGGTAGCTGCTCCGCTGTTTAAGGTAGAAGCTCCGCTGTTCAGAGTAGAAGTTCCGTTTGCCAGAGTCGATGCTCCGCTTGCCAGTGTGCCGGCTCCGCTTGCCAGTGTGCCGGCTCCGCTGTTCAGCTCGTCAGCGCCGTCTTTTAACGTTCCGATACCGTCATCCAGCTCTTTGTAGCTGTCTTTTAAAGTATCCACACCATCGGAGAGTGCCTTGGAACCGTCAACCAGTTCCATTGCAGCATCCTCAAGATCACTCAGTGCATCCTTCAGATCATCGTATCCGGTGATGTTGTCGGTATCGATGGTGTCGAGAACATCGTCAAGTGCAACGGTGAAGGTAGAATCCAGAGAGAAGTTCTCCACATCTGCAGTGATCTCCAGGCTTTCCGGCAGTTCGAAATCGCTGTCACCGGATACCAGATCTTCAAGGGAATCGGAATTTAATCCCAGGCTTTCCTGCAGGCCCGGCATACCAAATCCGATTACGATGTTTCTGCTTCCATCGGAAATGACTTTACCATTGTCGATCTTGACATTGGAGAAGTATCCTGCGGAAGAATCATTCCGGTCATCAGGACGAATGGGGTGTACATCGTCTCTTTCTTGCCATTGATGTCAACCGTTGTCTTTGTGTTGTTTGTATAGTCAACTTTGATTTTCAGTTTTCCGCTCTTTCCGGCCAGGTCATCCGGTTTGATTTCCTTGCCGTCCAGATAATAGGTGAACTTCACGGAAACCGGAGGCTCTTTTGTGGTTGTTCCCTGATAATAGATATCCTCGCCGTCTGTCTGCCAGGTCAGCTCGTTTCCGCTCTGGGTGAACTCCTCGTCGCCCTTTACGTTTTTGATGTCCTTCAGTTCACTCTCATCTTTCAGGTTCTTTTCCGTTCCTGCGTTCTTCAGCCAGTTGGATACGGTGATCTGATCTTCCGATCCGTCTGCATTTGCATTTACATATACGGTTTCTTCTTTGGAAACCGCTGCGTCCTCTCCTGTCGCTGCATAAACCGGAGCAGCTCCCATAACAGCAGCCATACCAACAGCAAGACCAGACATCATCTGTTTTCTCAGTTTTCTGTTTCTATTCATTGTGATAAACTTCCTTTCTGTGGTTTTTATAATGGTTTTTTATGATGAAATCCAGGATCATAAGAGAAGTAAAACCCGCTCGGAGTAAGATACTGCGGGATACTGTTTCCCTCAGATCGAGGATGTTTTTCCTATGCCTTTCAATCATCTAATGTTATAACGCAAAAATGACTCTTAGTCAACATTAAATACTGCACAAAATTGACGATCGGTCATTTTTTTTCTTCGTGCATAGTCACAAAAATGAGAAAATTAGTCATTTTCCCTTTGACAGTTTCCATGTATTCTAACTATAATTGTAGTTAAGTAAATGACACATGATGTGATATTTTTCAGGAAAGGAGACTCTCTGTGGGAAAAATTGACAACAACAAACAAATGAAACGTGAGTCCCTTCTGGACTCTGCTTTCTCACTTTTTATCAACAACGGCTTCAGTAAAACATCCATTTCGGATATCGTGAATAACGCCGGCGTTGCAAAAGGTACCTTCTATCTTTATTTCAAAGATAAGTACGATATTCGGAATCATCTGATTGCACATAAGGCGAGTCAGGTATTTCAGGCCGCCTACTCAGATCTGCTGCGCCACCCGGATATCCATGATTTTGAAGAGCAGGTGCTTTTTATCACCGACAATATCCTCGACCAGTTTGCCGCCAACCACAGCCTCGTGACGCTGATTTCCAAGCATCTGAGCTGGGGATTCTTCAAAAACTCTCTTACCTTTGCTCCGTTTGCCGACACGCCGGCCATCTACACCATCTATGAATCTCTGCTCTCTCATGCAGCATATACGTATCGCTCACCGGAGCTGATGTTCTATATGATTCTGGAGCTTGTAAGCGGTACAAGCTACAATGCTATCCTGTACCAGCAGCCGGTTGCGCTTGAAGAACTAAAGCCGGAGCTCTACGCTGCCATTCGGGGCATTTTCAAGCAGTTCCGAATCCGGAAGAAACGGAAAACCACGGAAAATGCAGGCGCGAATCCCGACTCACTGCTCTCGTAAACAAGAAAGAATCCTGCTTTGCAGGATTCTCCGCCTGCGGCGGGTCGCTTCAGCGACATAATTCCCCTCCGTCGCAGTGCGATCCTGCCCGGAGCTTTTTTAATTTACAGGAAAATTCAAACGAAGTTCCTGTAAATCAAAAAATACTTTCGCGGAATCTTTTCAAAAGAAACCACGAAAGTATTTTTTATTTTTCTCTTTGCCTATACCTGCTGTTCCAGATACTCACCAATCCGCTGTTCCATCACAGGCACCAGCCACTCGGCATAGCCGGCCTTCATCGGATGAATCGGATCCTGAAGATACAGTTTTCGTTTTTCCGGGGAAACACGGTTGATTCGTTCGTCATTCCAGAAATCGATCACACCGATCTGCCATTTTTCCTGAATTTTCAGAAGCGCCTCTACCATCTTCGCGTACGGCTCGGAATCATACTGTGGATTCGTATAGAACATCACCGGGCAATGCCACGTTTCTTTTGCATATGCAATGATATACTCAATCGCGCCGCAGACAGTTTCGACATCGAAGCTCTCCAGATCGCAGGATTCCGAAATTTCACCGAGCGGGCTGTTGCGTGTTGCATCGTTCGTGGACAGCTGGCAGATAAAAAGATCCACCTGTTGCTTTGGATCAAGCCTGTCGCGCATACGCTCGATGTAGGAATCCTCACCATTATCAATCAGCGTGGTTCCGTTGACCGCTTCTTTGATGCAGGTACAGCTGTCTTTCTTCGCTATGTACTCCGCAAACGAATTGTTGTGGGCAGCAAAGCCCTTCGTCACGGAGGATCCCAAAAATACAACTGTTTTTCCTTTTAACGGACTTGTTTTTTTAAACGGAATACGGGAAACATCGTATCGGACGGAATTTCCCTTTTTAAAATAACCTGTTTTCTTATTCATGCTATATATGCCGCCCACAGCTAAGGCTGCGCCTCCTGCGGCCAGGATTCCGGCTATTATTTTTGCATCCATCGCAAAAACCTCCATTATCTGAGTCAATACCACTTCGCAGATCCTGTCGGATCTTTTTTTCGAATACCCCTATCTTACATCATTTTTCTGAAAATGCAAGTAAAACTTTGTTGTCGATTTTGTTCCGATTTTGTTAACAAAAATACGGATTTTCT
>ENA-OQER01000164-OQER01000164.1-human-gut-metagenome-genome-assembly--contig:-NODE-164-length-36489-cov-16.095319_pt1 | contig 36489 bp, 46 predicted proteins | sample MGYA00242797_ERZ504639 | MGnify/ENA primary metagenome ERZ504639 (study PRJEB26092, sample SAMD00036306) | human gut metagenome | host: Homo sapiens | study: EMG produced TPA metagenomics assembly of... | reverse complement strand
GAAAAAGAAAATACTAATCAAGCAGCTTGAGGCTGCTCTTTCTACAATAAAATAAGAATCCAAAATGGACAACAAGAAAATCAGGGTGGCTATCACCCATGGAGATACCAATGGTATCGGATACGAACTGATCTTTAAAACCTTTGCAGAGCCCGAGATGCTGGAGCTTTGCACGCCTATCGTCTATGGCTCGCCCAAGGTGGCAGCCTACTACCGCAAGGCCATGAACCTGCCCGCGCAGTTCTCCATCATCAGAAGGCCGAAGACGCCGAGGAAGGACGCATCAACCTTCTGGCGGCTGTCGAGGAGGAGGTGAAGGTGGACATGGGTGTGCCTACAGAGGAGTCGGGACAGGCTGCGGTGAAGGCTCTCGACAGAGCCATGACCGACTTCAGAGACGATCTGTATGATGTGTTGGTGACAGCACCTATCAACAGTCAGAACGCATTCATCGAGGCTTCGCCTTCAAGGGACACAAGCACTACATCGAGACCTGTCTCGGTGAGGGAAAGAAGGGACTCAGCATCCTCGTGGGCGATACGCTGCGCATCGCTTCGGTGACAGAGAAACTGCCGCTCAAAGAGGTTGCTGAACAGATCACGGCAGAGAGAATCGTAGAGAAGGCAACCCTCTTCCAGCAAACCATCAAGCGCGACTTCAACATCAGCAATCCACGTATCGCCGTGCTGGCACTCAACCCCAAGAACAATGAGGAGACAAGCTGCGGAAACGAGGAAATGGAAATCATCATTCCAGCCATCGACGAGCTGGCAGGCAAGGGCGTACAGGTCTTCGGACCATATCCTGCCGATGACTTCTTCGGCAATGGCGACTTCAGAGAGTTTGACGGTGTTCTGGCCATGTATCACGACCAGGCCACAGCTCCATTCAAGTCGATCAACGACGGACGGGGCGTTATCTATACAGCAGGAATGCCTGTCATCCGAACCAGCGCTGATATCACGCCCGGATACGAGATTGCAGGTACAAATACTGCCGATGAGTCTGCCTTCAGAAATGCCGTCTATCTGGCCATCGACACCTTCAGATATCGCAGCAGTTACGACGAGGCCTGCGAGAACCCACTGCCCAAACTCTTCCACGAGAAAAGAGACGACAGCGAGAAGGTGAGATTCGCTATTCCAAAGAAGAAAGCGGATTCGCCAGAGGTTAAACGTTAAAAAAGGACTATTTTCAAGCCAATATTGCAGTTAATTCAAAAAAAATGCGTAATTTTGGCAGCTAAATGAATACATCTGAACTTCAGAAGATCAAATTGAGGTACAATATCGTAGGCAACAGCGACGAATTGAACCGAGCTCTCGATGTCGCCCTGCAGGTGGCACCGACTGATCTTTCTGTGCTCATCATCGGAGAAAGCGGCGTGGGAAAGGAAATCATTCCGAAGGTCATTCACGACAATTCTCCACGCAGACGGGAGAAGTATTTCGCCATCAACTGTGGAAGCATTCCTGAGGGAACCATCGACAGTGAGCTCTTCGGTCATGAGAAAGGTTCGTTCACCGGAGCCATAGGCGAGAGCGAGGGATATTTCGGCATCGCCAATAAGGGAACCATCTTCCTCGATGAGGTGGGCGAACTGCCCATCGCTACACAGGCAAGACTGCTGAGAGTGCTCGAGACGGGAGAATACATACGCGTGGGCGGACAGGAAGTGCGCAAGACGAATGTGCGCATCGTGGCGGCTACCAATGTCAACATGAGAAAGGCCGTCAGCGAGGGACGCTTCCGCGAAGACCTGTACTATCGCCTCAACACCATACCCATCATGATGCCGCCTCTGCGAGAGAGGGGAAACGATATCCTGCTCTTGTTCCGACTCTTCGCCATGCAGATGGCCGAGAAGTACAAACTGCCTAAAATTGTGCTTACCGATGACGCCAAGGCCATCATGCTGAAATACAAATGGCCTGGCAACGTGAGACAGCTCAAGAACATTACCGAACAGATGTCGGTATTGAGCGAGGAAAGGGAAATCGACGCACAGACGCTGCTCAGGTTCATTCCGCAAGACGAGGAGACCACACAGTTGGCTACCATCGCACCAGGCAGGGAGGAACCCACAGCTATGAGAGTGAGCGCGAACTGCTCTACAAGATTCTCTACGAACTGAGGGGCAACGTTAGCGACCTGCGGCGCGACATGAACTCGCTGCGCAAACAGCTCGACGAGGCACGACAGCTCAACGGAGCCAAAGGCTTTGCCGAACCACAGCCCCTGACACCCATAACCCCCATAAGCTATCCAGCCCCTGTCGAAAAGGAAAGCGAGGCGTTGCACCATCCATTCACAGAGGATGCCGAAGTGGAGGAAATACATGAGGCGGAAACGCTCAACCTCAACGACCTGGGCAAGCAGATGGTGGAGAAAGCACTGGAACGCAACAACGGCAACCGAAAGAAAGCTGCCAAAGAACTGGGAATATCCGACAGAACTCTGTATCGACGCATCAAGGCATACAAGCTCGGCGACAACGACGAGGCTGAGGACGACGATGACGACGATGTGAAGAAATAAAAGAAGCCAAGAGGCTAAGACGACAAGAAGAAAATAACAAAATGAAGCATCTCTTCAAGCATATATATATAATAGGTGTAATCTTCGCCATTATCGCCACCACGGCTGCATGCTCGGTAAAGTATGCCTTCAATGGTGCCAGCATCGACTATACCAAAACCAAGACCATAGAGCTTGCCGAGTTCCCTATTCGCAGTTCCTATGTCTGGGGACCTATGGGACCGATGTTCAACAATCAGCTGAAGGATGAGTTCGCCAGCCACACCCGACTGATACAGGTGAAGCGAAATGGAGACCTCAAGATAGAGGGAGAAATCACACAGTACAGCCAGCGAAACAAGTCGGTATCGAGTGAGGGATACTCTGCACAGACCGAGCTGTCGATGACTGTCAATGTGAGATTCATCAACAACAAGAACCATGCCGAGGACTTCGAGCGCCAGTTTACCTCTACCAAGAGCTACGACACAACGCAGAGTCTGAACGCCGTACAGGAAGAACTCGTCACACAGATGGTGAAAGACCTGGTGGAACAGATCTTCAATGCTACCGTGGCCAACTGGTAAATGAGTAAAGGGTGAAGAATCAAATGCCGACACTCTGTATATAAAGATTAGGAAATAAAATATAACGCGAAATTATAACGTGGAATTAAGTAGACTGATACAACATCCTGAGGAGATGAACAAGGAGACGCTTTACGATCTCCGGGCACTGTTAGCACTCTATCCGTACTATCAGACAGCCCGCCTTTTGATGTTGCAGAACCTCTACCTGCTCCACGACCCGAGTTTCGACGAGGAACTGAGAAAGGCTGCTATCTATATCACCGACCGAAAGGTAATATTCAGAATGGTGGAGGCGGCTCACTATCAACTCAAGAAGGAAACCAATCGGGAAGAGAAGAAGGCAGGAAATGCCAACAATGCTTCCGACCGAACTTCCGACTTGATAGACAACTTCCTCGAGTCGATACCCAATGATGCCGAAGAGGAGAAAGACGCGGCACAGAAAAACAAGCGAAAGCCTACGCCTGCCGACGCTGCCGTCGACTATGTGGCTTATCTGATGGAGACAGAAGATGCGGAACAGGAAAAGGACAACAACTCCTCACGCACGCTGGCGCTTATCGACGACTTCATTGACGATGGAGGATTCCAGTTGCCTAAGCTCGATGCTACAGCTGATGCTGAGCTGGAATACAAACCGGCCATAGATGACGACGAGGTCAACAGCAACAGCGAGACTACAGAGAACAGCGGTATCTTCACCGAAACACTCGCCCGCATCTATATCAAACAGGCAAGTACGAGAGAGCGCACGAAATCATTGAGCGACTCTATCATAAACAACCCAACAAGAGCGCATACTATACTGACCAGATGCGATTCTTGGAGAAACTGATAATAAATAGTAAAAATAATAAATAACAAAAATCAAAAATGGCTTACACATTATTTGTAGTTTTAATCGTCCTGGCTTCATTGCTGATGATTTTCATCGTGCTCATCCAGGAATCTAAAGGTGGTGGACTTGCTTCCAACTTCTCTTCAACCAACTCTATCATGGGAGTTCGCAAGACTACCGACTTAGTGGAAAAATTGACATGGGGACTCGCTGCAGCGATGGTTGTCCTCAGTGTTGCTTGTGCTTATGTGGCTCCTCAGGCTATCGGCGACAATAGCGTGATGGAAGGTGCTACACAGGAACAGACAGCGCTGCCTGCTATGCCAGGTGCTAACAGCGATGCTGCCAAGAAGGTTGCGCCTGCTGCTCAGAATGCTGCTCCTGCTGCTCAGAATGCTGCTGAAAAGGCTGCTCCTGCGGTGCCTGCAACTCCTGCAAAGTAATTTTTTAGAAAAAATGCGGAATTTGTTTGGTTATTCCAAATAAATTCCGTACCTTTGCACTCGCTTAAAAGAAATAACTCTTTTTAAAGCCAAATGGTGGATGTAGTTCAGTTGGTTAGAGCGTCAGATTGTGGTTCTGAATGTCGTGGGTTCGAGTCCCACCTTCCACCCAAGATAAACCCTGTAAATCGTAAGATTTGCAGGGATTCTTGTTTTTTATACCTGATACCTTCGTCTACTGTCAGAAAAGTTTTGTATTTTTGCAACAGCAATGGAATCTTCAACTAAAACATACAGCAAATGAAAATTATCGTATCAGAAGAGATAGAAACAGTTTGCCCCAAATTCGTAGGGGCTTGTGTGGAAGCCAATGTACAGAACTCGCCTTATTGCCAGGAACTGTGGGACGAGATTAACGCCCTTGGCGAGAAATACAGAGACACGCTGACTACAGAGTCGCTGAAGGAAATGAGTGGCATTGCCGCCACAAGGAAGGTTTATCGTGCCTGCGGAAAAGATCCTTCGCGCTATCGTCCTGCTTCCGAGGCGCTCATCAGGAGAATGCTTCAGGGCAAACAACTCTATCAGAGAGACACGCTCGTCGACCTGGTCAATCTTGCCAGCATCGCATTCGGTTACAGCATCGGAGGATTTGATGCCGACAAGTTTGAGGGCGATACACTAACACTGGGCGTTGGCAAGGCCGGTGAACCTTACGAGGGAATAGGAAGAGGAAACATCAATATCGAGGGACTGCCTGTATACAGAGACAGTCTGGGAGCGTTGGAACGCCAACCAGCGACAATGAGCGCACCAAGATGATGTCAGACACCTCTCATCTTGTGGTGCTTATTAATGGCTATGATGGAAACGAGCAACAGGTGCGTGCCAATGCCGAATACATACAGTCGTTGCTCAAAAAATATTGTAAGAGCGATGGAGGTTCTTATTTCATATATAAGTAACGGGGGGCTTTCGCAGATAGGGAAGTTAGAGAATTTAACTTCTCTAACTTCTCTAACTTCTTTAACTTCTCTAAATGAAAATATACTTCAGTACGAATAAAATCGCCAATACCCACATGGTGATGCTCAACTTCTTGAAGCTTCCACACAGTGCGTTGATAAGTACATAACTGATCATACCGCACAGGATTCCGTCGGAAATGCTATATGTGAGCGGCATCATCACGATGGTGATGAAGGCAGGAATCGACTCGGCATAGTCGTTCATATTGATATCCTTGATGGGCGACATCATAAACAAGCCCACGATGACGAGCACAGGAGTGGTAGCGGCAGCAGGAACTGACAGGAACAGGGGAGCGAAGAACAATGCTATCAGGAAGCAGACTGCTGTGACAAAAGCCGTGAGACCTGTCCTACCGCCCTGTGCTACGCCTGATGCACTCTCCACGTATGTAGTGGTGGTACTGGTTCCGAAGCAGGCTCCTGTCACTGTTGCCACAGCATCTGCCATGAAAGCCTTGTTCAGTCCATGTATTTTGCCGTCTGGGCTCATCATGCCTGCCTTGGTACATACGCCAACCAGGGTGCCCATAGTGTCGAACATATCGATAAAGAGAAATGTCAGCACAATGATTACCATGTCGATAGAGAAAATGCGGGAGAAGTCAAACTGACAGAAAATGGGGGTAATCGAAGGAGGAATGTCTATCAGACCCGTAATCTTCGTAATGCCCATAGGAATACCAATCAGCGTGGTGGCGATGATGCCGATAAGCAGACTTCCAGGCACTTTCTTGATGACAAGCACACTGGTGATAACGATGCCTATGGCACCCAACAGGGCCGAGCCTTCTGTTATTTTTCCTATCGTCACAAGAGTGGCGGCATTGGCAGCTACGATGCCTGCATTCTTCAGACCTATGAAGGCGATAAAGAGGCCGATACCTGCACCAATGGCACGTTTCAGAGAGGCAGGAATGGCATCAACCATCAGCGAACGAATGCCTGTTGCTGACAGGATGATAAAGATGAAACCCTCGATAAGTACTGCCGTGAGCGCCATTTGCCAGGGATAGCCCATGGTGAAGCACACGGTGAAGACGAAGAAGGCGTTCAGTCCCATGCCGGGAGCCAGTCCGAAAGGTTTCTTGCATATATTGCCATGATGAGTGTTCCTACTACAGCAGCCAGTACTGTGGTGGTGAATACTGCGTGTGTATCCATGCCCTGAGAGGCAAGACTACTGAAGATGTTGGGGTTTACGGCCAGGATGTAGGCCATGGTGAGGAAGGTGGTAATACCTGCCACAATCTCTGTTTTCAACTTGTTTTGAGCTGGGTCAAAACCGAATAATTTTTTCAGCATGATTTGTTGTTTTTATTTTTACGTTTTTCAAACATTTCTCTAAGTCCACAAATCGGAATGTGAGTTTGCCTTCGTTATGTGTCTCCTCCTTCACTTTCTTCCATCCTGCTTGGTTTAAGCATTCCACCTCGTTGGCTGTGAGAGGAAAGAAGGCATCTGCCTGTTGTGGCGTATCTTCTACGATGGTGAGGTACAGACGAGTGGCAAGACTGAGGCTGACCGATAGAGCATGCTCCGCCGATGATGAACACTTCTTTCTCGCCTTGGTCGCGGCATCGGGAAAGGGCTTCTTCCAAACTGCGGCACACCTCGTATTGAAGTGCTGATGCATGAGACAATTCTCTGTTTTTTGATTCTGCCTCATTCGCAGATGTCCTCTCTGCACTCTGTTCCTTCCTCATTGTCTTGGAGACGATGATGTTGCGCCTGTTGGGCAAAGGTCCGTTGGGCAACGACAGATAAGTCATCCTGCCCATGATGACGGTATGTCCCGTGGTGAGCGTCTTGAATCGCTGCATGTCCTGCCTGATAGGTAGAGCAGATGGTTGTGAAAACCGATGGCGCCATTCTGGGCAATGCAGGCGATGAGGCTTATTTCTTGCTGTTTTACCATGTGATGACAGGCTTGTCGGTTTCGGGTACGTGGCTGCTCTTTATCTTCCATTCTTGTGGGTAGAGATTGTTGGCACGGTTGCCGATGTTCTTCTCCCAGCCTAAAGGAATTCCACGATAGGTGACGAGCACATAGCCGCGCGGTGTGCCTTCAGGCAGATTGACAGCCTCTTTGCGCAGATAGCGCAAGGCATCGGCATAATTGAGTTCTACCTGTGGGAAAGTTTGGCGTGACAAGTCGATAGACAGCGCCAGACTTTGTGCAGGGATGAGTGAGGCTTTAATGGTTCCTATCTCGATGCCAGCGTGCAGAACTTTGAGGTTGGGAGATGCGCTGTCAAAGATGTTGCTCCATGACTCCGATATGGCGTACAGATGATCGCCTATGCGTGCGCCCTGATAGGATTCAGGATGATTGATCCAGTCCTGGGGGATGTGTAAATAGGGTGAGTTGCCCCTGCTTTTTCCCTTTATTTTTTTTCTGCTCTTGTTATATCTGTCGGATTTGATATCGAGTGTCTCTGCATCCTCGTTCTTTCGCATGACGGTGAGGAAGAGTCCTTCGCCGCGTGTCTTGCCTGGCAGAAAACGATATACAGGGAAATTGTGGTGAGTCAGATTGCCCGTGATGCCCCACGCCTCGTCAATATCGAGTTCTACAGGTTCTGCTCCCTTCATGTAGATGATGTGGGCTGCGTTCAACTCGTCCTCGAGTTTGTTGAAGGTGCAGGTAGAGTAGATAAGCAGTCCGCCAGGTTTGAGGCAGGGCCAAATGTCCTCGATGATGCTGCGTTGCAGAGAACTGCAGTTGTTTACATTGTCAATGCTCCATTCGCTTATTGCCCCGTCGTCTTTGCGGAACATGCCTTCTCCCGAACAGCACATCAGCGAGGATGACATCAAAGAGAACGCCAGCCTTCTGGAAATCCTTGGGGTAGTTATTGGTAACGATAACGTCGGGGTGTCCGAACTTCTGCATGTTCTCTGCGAGAATCTGTGCTCGTGTGCGCATGGTTCATTGCTGAAGAGCAGACTGCGTCGGGAAGGACATTACGCACGGCTGTAGACTTTCCGCCAGGTGCAGCACAAAGGTCGAGCATGACAACAGGCTCGTGAATGAGTTGTCTTACCACGAGGTCGACAAACATGGAAGAGGCTTCCTGGGCATAATACAGACCGGCATGGAAGAGTGGGTCGAAGGTGAAGTTGGGCCTTTCTGTAAGGTATCTGCCATATTCGGGACACCAGGGCACAATAGAGGCAGCCGTTTTTCCCGACTCATTATGTGTCTTCACTTCGGCTTCAGCATCTGTGCTGCTATTGTCGGCAAGATGCGTTCCCTGTGGCGCTTTGAACCGATTGAGTCTGATACTTGTTGGCGGCTCTGAATGACAGATGGCGTCGGAAAGTTGCGCAAACATTTCCTCACCCATCAGTTCCTGGGTTTGCTGTATAAACTCTTCTGGTAATATCTTGGTCATGATGTAGTGTTATTGCTTATTGTCAGAAGTCGATGTCGAAGACGTCTTCTGCGTTTTTGTTTTCTTTCTTTTGTTTGGGCTGAGGCGGATTCTTCAGATTTCCCTTCTCGTCGAAGAGTCCGTAGGTAGTACGCAGCACGATAAACTCGGTGCGTCGGTTCAGCTGGTTGCATATTTCCTGATGCTCTTTGGTCTGCTTGGTGATAAACTCGGTGGTGAGCACGTCGCCTTCCTTGAGCCATGGATATTTCTCGGTCATCTTCTTGCGTACGGTCTTCGGCTTTTCCCATCCGTAACCTCTTGGCGTGAGCCTGTCTTTGGCTATGCCGTGGGCGATGAGATAGTCGACTACAGCCTGAGCCCTTCGTTGCGAGAGGCGCTGATTGTATTCGGCACTTCCCTTATAGTCGCAATGGGCTCCCAACTCAATGGTTACATTAGGGTTCTCCTTGAGCAGCGCTGTGAGCTCGTCGAGAGCCTTGGTGCTGGCAGGTGTAAGGGTGGCTTTGTCGAAATCGTAGAAGATGTTGTCGATAAGAACCGGGGCTGTGATAGAAGCCAAGGGGAACTGCAGCACATATTCCTTGCTCTCTTTGGCGGTGTCGACACGCAGTTCTTCCTTGTGATTGAGGAATCCCTTGCACGATGCCATCAGCAGATAGTCCACATGAGGCTTGATGGGAAGAGTGAAAGAGCCGTCGCCCTTGACAGGCAGTTTCTTGTAGGTTCCGTCGTTGCCCACCACCATTACCTGTGCGGCAGTAAGCTCATAACCGCCCATCTCGTAAACCCATCCCTTGATGGTGGTAACGATTTCGGGGTTCTCGAACGAGTAGATATGGTCGTATCCGCGTCCGTCTTTACGGTTGGACGAGAAGAAGCCTCGGTTGTGAGGCCCCTCGAAGGTCATTCCGAAGTCGTCGCCCTCTGAGTTGAGTGGATAACCAGGATGTTCTATCTTGTATTGGCGGGTCTTGGCATCTACTTTGGCTATGTAGATGTCGAGTCCGCCCAGTCCGGGATGTCCGTTGCTGCTGAAGTACAGGTCGCCATTGGGACGGAAGGTAGGAAACATCTCGTCGCCAGGAGTGTTGACAGGTTCGCCAAGGTTCTCTACTCCTCCCAGTCCGGCAGCCGTAAGTCTGACGCGCCAGATGTCGAGTCCGCCCATTCCTCCAGGCATGTCGGAAACGAAGTAGAGCCATTCTCCATCGGGCGAGATGGCAGGATGGGCATAGCTGCTCAGTGTGTCTTTCGTCACTTCCAGCATCGTGGCTTTTCCCCAAGCCGCATCCGAACGTGGTGAGGTGGCTATCTGTGCATAACGTGGCGATGAGGGGTCGGTGACACACTGGGTGAGATACATTTCCCTGCCATCGGGCGTAAAGCAGCAGGCTCCCTCATCATAGTCGGTGTTCAGTCCGGTGCCTATGGCCTCGGGTTTGCTCCATTTTCCTCGGTCGTCTTTTTCTGAGAGGAAGATGTCGCCAGCCTTGGTGCCTGTGATTCCACTCAGTTCGTCTCCCAGCGCCTCGTTGCGTGTCGAGGTAAAATAAAGTTGGTCGTAGTCATCGCCGAAGAGTACGGGCGAATAGTCGTGGCGTCGTGAGTTGAAGACATCCATGCGTTTTACGATGTATCGGCTTCCCTGCTTCTTCCATTCGGGTGACATCTGTGCCGACTTCAGTCCGTTGGCAACGAGCTGGTTTCCAGGCATGGAGTCTTTGAGCATCAGGAACACCTTCTCAGCCTGTCGGTAGTCGCCATTCTTGAGCAACTGTCGGGCATAGGCCAGTTGGTCTTCCTTCGATGCCTGGTTGTAGCGTATGGCGTTTCGATAGGCAGCTATGGCTTTGGGTGTGGCATTGATGCGCTGGTAGCATTGAGCCATCTTCAGCGCCGTTTTCCACGGGTGTCGCGCTCCTTGGCTGGCGTACGTGTGTAAGCCTGCTTGAACTGGTCGGCGGCATCGTAATATTCGCCTAAGGCAAGAAACTTCTCGCCTTTCTTCATATACTTGTCTGCTCCACAGCTCATCAGCAGGAGGCTGCTGATGAGCAAGAGCATTGTGTTCCGTCTAATATGTTTCATATTAGGATAACGTAAAAAGGGGTGAATTATTTTTTCTTACCAGAGATTTACTCAACTTCCGTACATGTGAAACCTCAGAGATTTACATCTTGTCGAATGGCAGTCTGTATTGGCATCCTTCCTTCCAGTTGCTGCATCCGTAGGCTGTCTTTCCCTTGATGATGCTCCCTTTCCACACAGTGGGCAAGGCTTGCCTACCATTGAAGTCTTTGAAGCTGCCGAAGCTTTCTTGCCGTTGTTTTCTTGGCTGCAGGCTTTTTCTTGAGGTCTTCCTCGGTGGTTATGGTGACGTGGCGTGCGCTGTTGTCCGACAGCACGTCTTTCACAATCTGGTTGATCTGTTCCTTCAGTCCGTTGATGAAGTCGGCAGGGTCGTAGGTCTTGTGCTCTATGTCGCGCAACTTCTTCTCCCAGATACCTGTCAGCTCGCAGCTTTTCAGCAGTTCCTCGTTGATGGTGTCGATGAGTTCGATACCCGTAGGTGTGGCAACGAGGTTTTTTCGCTGTCGCCTTATGTAGTGTCGCTTGAAGAGGGTTTCGATGATGCCGGCACGCGATGAAGGTCTGCCTATTCCGTTCTCCTTCAGGGCAGCGCGCAGTTCTTCGTCTTCCACAAACTTTCCAGCCGTCTCCATGGCTCTGAGCAGCGAGGCTTCGGTGTAGTATTTGGGCGGTGTGGTCCACTTCTCCGTGAGTGTAGGCTTATGGTCACCGCTCTCTCCCTTCACGAATGCGGGCAGGGTGCGTTCTTCTACGTTTTCCTTCTTGCTGTTGTTGCCGTCAGTCTCCTCCTCCTCGGTGTTTTTGTTGTTTGACTCCTTGGCATATACATCTCTCCAGCCTGGTTCGAGTATTTCCTTGCCGCTCACTTTGAATTCCACCTTCTGTTCTTTACCGTCAGTCTCGCCGATTACTTCGCCCAAGACGGTTGTGGTAGAGAACTTGCAGTCAGGGTAAAAGATACTGATGAAGCGCTTGGCAATGAGGTCGTACACATTGGCTTCCATATCTGTAAGTCCCGAGGGTGGCACTCCTGTAGGGATGATGGCATGGTGGTCGGTCACTTTGCTGTTGTCGAACACCTTTTTGCTCTTGGGCAGTTTCTTTCCTGTTGCTGCCAGTTGCTGTATCAGGGGCAGGTATTTCTGCTGGCTGTTGATCTTTGCCTGACTCACACCATTGAGAATCTGAGGACATTTGGGTAGATGTCGTCGGTAAGAAACTGGGTGTCCACACGAGGATAGGTAGTAAATTTCTTCTCGTAGAGGCTCTGTATGAGCTTGAGCGTCATGTCGGCAGAATAGCTGAACTTCTTGTTGCAGTCCACCTGCAGCGATGTGAGGTCGTAGAGGTGAGGTGGCGCCTCGGTGCCTTTCTTCTTGGTGACAGCAGTCACGGTGAAGGGCTTTCCGGCGATGGTGCTGAATGCTTTCTCGCCTTCCTCCTTGCTGGTGAATTTACCGCTTGTGGCAGTAAACTGTGTGTCGCGATAGATGGTGGCAAGCACCCAGTAGGGTTCTGGCTCGAAGTTGTCGATTTCTTTCTGTCGGTTCACGATGAGTGCAAGGGTGGGAGTCTGCACACGTCCTATGCTGAGCACCTGTCTGTTCTGTCCGTATTTCAGGGTGTATAGACGTGTGGCGTTCATTCCGAGTATCCAGTCGCCTATGGCACGTGAGAGTCCGGCAAGGTAGAGCGGCTGATACTCACTCTGGTCTTTCAGTTCCTGAAATCCCTGTCGGATGGCTTCATCGGTCATTGATGAAATCCAGAGTCGCTTTACGGGACATTTGGCCTGTGCTTTCTGCATCACCCATCTCTGTATGAGCTCACCTTCCTGTCCGGCGTCACCACAGTTGATGATGCTGTCGGCCGCCTGCATCAGTCGCTCTATGGTACCAAACTGTCGCTTGATGCCTTCGTCATTGATGAGCTTGATGCCGAATCTTTGTGGAATCATGGGCAGGGCCGAAAGGCTCCATCTTTTCCACATGGGGGTATAGTCGTCGGGTTCCTTCAGCTCACACAAGTGGCCGAAGGTCCAGGTTACTTGGTATCCGTTACCTTCCATATATCCGTCGTGTGCCGAGTTTGCGCCTATGATGCGGGCTATGTCTTTGGCAACACTGGGTTTCTCTGCTATACAAACTATCATTCTTTATTCTTATTTCTGTTTGCAAAGGTACAACAAAATAATGAGAAAGGCATCATTCAGCACCTTTTTCTCATGGCAGAGAATAAAAAGCCCCGTAAGGCTTGGAGGGTGTGGCATAAGCTTCTTAGGATATAAAAAGGCACGGATTACAAGGATTACACGGAATTATGGTGCTAATAAAAGCAAAGCGATAATCATCTCGTATAAATCCGTGTAATCCGTGCCTAAAAACAACGAGATTACTCGTACTCCTGCCAACTCTTAATCTGCAGGTCGTCCTGCGAGAGTGTGCAGAAAGCCTCGATGAAAGCAGAGGCTAAGCGTGCGTTGGTCATCAATGGAATGTTGTGGTCGATGGCACCGCGACGGATTCTGTAGCCATTGGTAAGCTCTCGCTTGGTATGGTTCTTAGGAATGTTCACGATGAGGTCGAACTTGTGGTCGGCAATCATTTCCATGACGTTAGGCATGTCCTTGTGATCCTCGTCGGGCCAAGCCACGGCAATAGCTTCACATGATTGTCGTTGAGGAACTTGGCTGTTCCCTCGCTGGCATAAACGGTGTAGCCGTTCTTTACCAGAGCCTGGGCGGCATCGAGCATGGAAGCCTTCTCCTTGGTGCCACCGCTCGAAATCATGATGCCCTTCTCCTTTGAAGGAATCTTGTAGCCTGTGGCAATCAGCGAGTTGAGCAATGCCTCCTCGAAGGTGTCGCCCATACAGCCTACCTCACCTGTAGAACTCATGTCGACGCCAAGTACTGGGTCCGCGTTCTGCAAACGGGCGAATGAGAACTGCGAAGCCTTCACACCCATGCGGTCGATATCGAAAGCCGACTTGTCTGGCTTCTGGTAAGGAGCATCGAGCATGATGCGTGTAGCTGTCTCAATGAAGTTGCGCTTCAATACCTTGCTCACGAATGGGAATGAGCGGGAAGCACGCAGGTTGCACTCGATCACCTTCACGTCGCGACCCTTGGCCAGATACTGGATATTGAAAGGACCAGAGATGTTGAGCTCCTTGGCAATGGCACGTGAGATCTTCTTGATCTGACGGGCTGTGGCGAAGGAAATCTGCTGAGCAGGGAAGGTCATCGTAGCGTCGCCGGAGTGAACACCCGCATACTCTACGTGCTCTGAGATACCGTACTCTACTACCTCGCCGTTCTGAGCCACACCGTCGAACTCTATCTCGTTGGTCTCTGTCATAAACTGAGAGATAACCACAGGGTACTCCTTGGAAACCTCAGAAGCAGCCTCGAGGAAGCGACGCAACTCATCATCGTCGTGACAAACGTTCATGGCTGCGCCGGAAAGAACGTAGGATGGACGAACGAGCACAGGATAGCCTACCTCGTCGATGAACTTCTGAACATCCTCCATCGAGGTGAGGGCGCTCCACTTAGGCTGGTCGATGCCCAACTTGTCGAGCATGGCAGAGAACTTACCACGGTTCTCGGCACGGTCGATGTTGACAGGAGATGTACCGAGGATTGGCACAGACTGGCGATGGAGCTTCATTGCCAGGTTGTTAGGAATCTGACCACCTACAGAAACAATCACACCACGTGGTGACTCCAGGTCGATGACATCGAGTACACGCTCGAACGAAAGCTCATCGAAGTAGAGACGGTCGCACATATCGTAGTCGGTAGACACGGTCTCTGGGTTGTAGTTGATCATGATAGACTTGTAGCCCAACTTGCGGGCTGTGTTGATGGCATTGACAGAACACCAGTCGAACTCTACGGACGAACCGATGCGGTAAGCACCCGAACCGAGAACGATGACCGATTTCTCGTTCTTGTAGTAGTTGATGTCGTAACCCTCTACGGCGTAAGTCATGTAGAGATAGTTGGTCAGGTCGGGATGCTCGCTGGCCACAGTAGGGATGCGCTTCACGGCAGGCAGGATGTTCAGCTTCTTGCGCTGGGCACGAACAGCGAGAACCTCCTTCTCCATATTGGTGTCCTGTGTCTTCAGTACGAAGCGGCCTATCTGGAAGTCAGAGAAGCCCAAAACCTTGGCCTCGCGCAATACCTCGGCAGGAATCTCCTCCAATGTGTTGTATTCAGAAAGCTTGTGCTTGTAGTCTACTATATTCTTCATGCGCTCGATGAACCAAGGGTCGATCTTGGTCAACTCCTCGATGCGCTCGATGGTGTAGCCTTCCTCCAGAGCCTGGGCGATGGCAAAGATACGGAGGTCGGTAGGATTGGAAAGCTCCTCGTCCAGGTTGTCGAACTTAGTGTGGTCGTTGCCTACGAAACCGTGCATTCCCTGACCGATCATGCGCAGACCCTTCTGGAGCATCTCCTCGAAAGAGCGGCCGATAGACATGATTTCACCTACCGACTTCATCGAAGAACCGATCTTGCGGCTTACACCGGCAAACTTGGTAAGGTCCCAACGAGGAATCTTACAGATCATATAGTCGAGTGAAGGAGCCACATAGGCCGAGTTGGAAGTTCCCATCTCACCTATCTGGTCGAGTGTATAGCCAAGGGCAATCTTGGCAGCCACAAAGGCGAGCGGATAACCGGTAGCCTTAGAGGCAAGAGCAGACGAACGGCTCAGACGGGCATTGATTTCGATGATGCGATAGTCGTTGGTCTCGGCATTGAAGGCATACTGGATGTTGCACTCGCCAACAATCTGCAGATGGCGCACGCACTTCACGGCAATGTCCTGCAGCATCTTCACCTGCTCATCGGTAAGCGAACAGGTAGGAGCCACAACGATAGACTCGCCCGTGTGAATGCCCAATGGGTCGAAATTCTCCATAGAGGCAACGGTGAAGCAACGGTCGTTGGCATCGCGGATGCACTCAAACTCAATCTCCTTCCATCCCTTCAGGCTCTCCTCTACGAGCACCTGAGGTGCGAAAGTAAAGGCCGACTCAGCAATCTCCTTGAACTCCTCCTCAGTCTTGCAGACACCAGAGCCGAGACCGCCCAGCGCATAAGCCGAACGAATCATGATAGGATAGCCTATCTTGCGGGCAGCGTCGACAGCCTCTTCCATGTTCTCGCAGGCGTGGCTTACCGGCACCTTGAGGTCAACCTTGTTGAGCTCCTTCACGAAGAGGTCGCGGTCTTCGGTGTTCATGATAGCTTCTACCGATGTGCCGAGAACCTGCACACCGTATTCCTTGAGCACACCACTAAGATAGAGTTCTGTACCACGTTGAGGCCAGTCTGTCCACCCCATGCGAGCATGATGCCGTCGGGGCGCTCCTTCTTGATGATTTCAGTTACAAAAAAAGGTGTCACTGGCAAGAAATAAACCTTGTCTGCGATACCTTCACTTGTCTGAATCGTTGCAACATTGGGATTGATGAGGATGGAACTGATACCCTCCTCACGCAAAGCTTGAGGGCTTGCGAACCGGAATAGTCAAACTCACCTGCCTGGCCGATTTTCAAAGCACCGGAACCCAGTACGAGGACTTTCTTAAGCTGTTTCTTCATCATTATTTTTATAACTATAAGTTTGTTCTTGAATTGTATCTAATGCTTAGGGTTGTATTTGGGTTGTTTAGGTCAAATACACTATTTCTGGATGCAAAGTTACATCATTTTTTTGACTTCTGCAAATTTCTTTGCCTATTAAATAATATCAATAAAAATATTTTTCTTTTAAGAATGTTTTGAGTTTGTGATATTTTTATTACTTTTGCAAACGTTACAGAAAATATACCCAACTTTCGTTGGTGGAGAAGTACATACGAAACTTCCGTACATATACAAGACATAAAATTTATAGCAAAAAGATTCTTATACAACAATGAAAGTCGGATTATTCGTCCCTTGCTATGTAGATGCGCTTTATCCAGAAGCGGGTGTGGCTACATACAAGTTGCTCAGACATTATGGGCTTGAAGTGGGATATCCAGAAAGACAAACCTGTTGTGGTCAGCCGATGGCAAATGCTGGCTTTCAGGACAAGTCTATGAAGGTGATAGAAACCTTCGATGATATCTTCAAAGATTATGACTACATCGTGGCACCTTCTGCCTCGTGTGCAGCCTATGTGAGAGTTTATTACCCTAAGATTTTGGAGGGCAAGCACGACTGCGTGGCTTCAAAAAAGATTATGGACATTGTGGAGTTTCTGCACGATGTGCTCAAGGTCGACCATGTGCCGGGTAAGTTTGCCCATGTGGTGAGTGTACACAACAGTTGCCATGGCGTGAGGGAGTTGGGACTTTCCTCCCCCTCAGAGCAGCATGTAGCTCCTTTCAACAAGATCATCGACCTGTTGCAGATGGTTGAAGGAATCACCATCCACGAGCCCGAGCGCAAGGATGAGTGCTGTGGCTTCGGCGGCATGTTCTCCATCGAGGAGCCTGCCGTGTCCACACGAATGGGCGAGGACAAGATTCGTCGCCACATGGCTACAGGTGCCGAGTATGTGACCGGTCCCGACTCTTCGTGCCTCATGCACATGGCAGGCATTGCCAAGAAAGAGAAGATGCCCATCAAGTTTATTCATGTTGTACAAATACTATCTGCAGGACTATGAGTACAGAACATTCCAAGAGAGCTGCGAAGTTTACGCAGAACGTAGAGAAGACCACCTGGCACGACAACACCTTCTGGTCGGTGCGCCAGAAGAGAGACAACATGGCACAGCAGTTGCCCGAATGGGAAGACCTTCGCGAGCATGCGTCAGAATCAAGAAACATACCATTACCCATCTGGCCGATTACCTCGATATGTTCTCCAAGAATCTGGAGAGCCGTGGTGTCAAGGTGCACTGGGCAAAGGATGCACAGGAGTTCAACGAGATAGTGCTCGGTATCCTCAAGGATCACAACGTGAAAAAGATGGTGAAGTCGAAGTCGATGCTTACCGAGGAATGCGAGATGAATCCTTACCTCGAACAGCATGGCATTGATGTGGTGGAAACCGACCTGGGAGAGCGCATCATACAGTTGCTGCACCAAAAGCCCAGCCACATCGTGATGCCCGCCATCCACCTGAAGCGTGAGGAAGTGGGAAGAATGTTTGAGGAGAAAGGCATCTCCAAGGAAACAGGCAACTACGACCCGACATACCTGACCCGCTGTGCCCGTCATCATCTCCGCGACCAGTTTATGGAGCAGGAGCCGGAATGACAGGCTGCAACTTGGTGTGGCAGCCACAGGCGACTGTGTGGTATGCACCAACGAGGCAATGCCGACATGACAACCTCCATGCCCAAGCTCCACATCGTGGCAATGGGTATAGAGAAGTTGGTTCCCGACTATCAGTCTTTGGCCGTGTTCCAGCGCCTGCTTTGTCGTTGCGGTACAGGTCAGCCCACCACCACTTATACCTCCCATTTCCGTCAGGCCCGTCCGGGCGCCGAGATGCACGTGGTGCTGGTAGACAATGGAAGAAGCGACATCCTTGCCGACAAAGACCACTGGCAGACGCTGAAGTGCATGCGTTGTGGCGCCTGTATGAATACCTGCCCGTCTATCGCCGTTCGGGAGGATACAGTTACACCTATTTCATCCCCGGCCCTGTCGGTGTAAACCTGGGCATGCTGAAGAATCCACAGCAGTATGCCGACAACGTATCAGCCTGCACCCTGTGCCTGTCATGCGACAATGTCTGTCCTTCCAAGGTAGGACCAGGCTCGCAGATCTATTTATGGCGTCAGAATCTGGAGAAGCTGGGCAAGGCCGACCCCATCAAGAAAGCCATGTCCAACGGAATGAAGTATCTCTTCGATCATCCTTCGCTCTATACCACGGCCCTGAAGTTTGCACCCCTTGCCAATCTTGTGCCAGAGTGCTGTACACACTTCAGCCGTCTGAATGCATGGGGCATCGGACACGCCATGCCCAAGTTTGCGAAGAAATCGTTTCATCAATTATGGAAGGAGGGGAAAGTAAAATGAAAAAAGAAGAATTGCTGAACAAACTGCGTAAGAATACGCACGTTCAATTCGATATGCCTGCCGTGGAAGTGAAGGGCATCCAATACGAGGATACTTTGAGACAGTTCGTTGAGATGACAGAGTCAGTTGGTGGACACGTGATAGAGGCCAAGGAAGGCGAGAGCTTGACGAACTGGTGAAGAGAGCATATCCCGAGGCAAAGGTTTTCGCCTCTCATCTTCCAGAGATAACGATAGCTCAGAAGAACCCCGATACGGTGCAGAGGCCAACGATCTGAATGGCACGGATGTGGGAATAGTTCGTGGAGCATTGGGCGTGGCAGAGAACGGCTGCGTCTGGATTCCACAGACGATGAAAGAGAAGGCCGTGCTTTTCATCTCCGAGTATCTCGTCATCATCTTGGAGAAAGATAAGGTGGTGAACAATATGCACGAGGCTTATGCCCGTATCGAAATGGATCCGAAGTACAACTTCGGCACATTCATCAGCGGTCCTTCAAAGACTGCCGATATAGAGCAGGCTCTCGTCATGGGAGCACAGGCTGCACGAGGTGTGACGGTAGTGCTCGTGTAAGCAGGGGATATAATAAGGTACTCAACTTTCGCAAATGGGGAAGTTAAAGAAGTTAAGGGAAATTATCACTCTCTTCGGTCGTTTGGGAAGTTAAGGGACAATAGCCTTTTTTGTTGTATTTTCAGCTATAAAGCATTTGTCTTTAACTTCTCTAACTTCTCCATTAGTAAAAAGTAAGGTGTTTTACTCCATCACCTCCCAGAAACTCTCGGGGAGGCTGATGTTATTTATCTCCTTTGCCTCCTTGAACAGTGGGGCGATGTCCTCTGGGTCAAAGCCGGCAATGCCGCAAACGATGGGTGTTACCAGGAACTGCTTCTCGGGATGCTGACTCCTCTGTTCTCATATCGTTTGCGATATTGTTTTAATTGTTTGCAAATATATAGTTTTTTGAGGAGAAAAGGGTTTCTTTGCCCAATTTTTCTCCTATTTAAATATTATAAGACAAATGTAGGGGAAAAATTAAGCAGAGAATCATTTTTTCAGAAAAACTTTGCCAACTGATGTCCAGCCATCACGGCGATGAGGCCAAGGATGAGGCTGCCGAAGAGATAGAACATCATGTAGAGATATTGCTCATCCTTCATCAGCGATGAACCTTCGTTCATGAAGGTGGAGAAGGTGGTGAAGCCACCGCAGAAGCCTGTGGTGAGCAGCAACTTGGTGGAGGGATTCATCCATCCGCCGCCATTCCACGAAATGCCGGAGAGAAATCCGATGATGAAGCAGCCCAACACGTTTACTGTCATGGTGCCGAAGGGGAAAGCTATGAGGCTGCACGACTGCACCATCTTGGAAATCCAATATCTCAGGCCGCCTCCAAAGAAGCTGCCTATGCTTACGATTAATACTTCTTTCATGTCTGTTTTTTGTCTTATATCTGTTTTCTTGCTTTACCTCGGAAGCTGTTTCGTGCCAGTGCCGACTCGCAGTCGCGGCAAAGTGCTTCGAGGCATGATGATGTTTGAAACCCTCTATCAATGCCGTAGCACTTGGCGAGGAGAGAATATCTTCGAGCGACTGATGGAAGAGGTTGCCCAGCACGACATCGCCGTTATGGTCGAGGCAGCAGGCACGAGGCTTCCGTCTGCCAGCACACCTATCTGCTTGATAAGCGCCTTGCAGAACACCTCTCTTCCCTTGACGTTACTCTTGTCTTCCTCGCTGTTGCCTGTTTCCTGTCCTTCTTCTTTGTTGTCGAAGTTGGGCCACTCGAACTTTCTGTCAAACTCCAAGTAGAGATTGTCGCTGAGGCGGAATCCGTCGGGACGCTCTTTCCAAGGCTTAGGCACGTACTTCTCGATGAGGCTCATCACCTCGTCGTTCTCTTGGTCCATGCCTCCTTGGTTCCATAGGCGCAACACCATACCGGTGCCTTTGGCTGCTGCCTGAGTGGAGAAGCGCATCACCTCGTCCATATAGTCGGACAGTCTGCCGTGTGCATTACTCTCGTGCGAGTGGACAGAGAGTTGAATCTTGTGGGGCAGCGTGTCTAAGAGTTCCATGGCCCGATGCAGGAGGGTGCCATTGGAGGTAAGCACGGTTTTGAAACCACGCTCTCTTGCCAGAGTGATGAATTGTGGCAGCAGAGGGTGGAGCAGGGGCTCTCCCATGAGATGGAAGTAGAGGAAACAAGCCTTGCCTTTCAACTTACTGGTGAGCAAGTCGAACTCTTCTGCCGTGAGCTGTCTCTTCGCTCTGTTGTGCTTGGGGCAGAAGTGGCAGTTCAGGTTGCACGTGTTGGTTATTTCTATATAACAGCGGTCTATCATACTTCTGTAGTCTGTCATGATTTTCTTTGTTGTCACTCATGAAGTGTGGTGCAAAAGTAACAAAAAATAGTCATTCGTGGGCATTTTGTCTCTTCAAAAAGTAAAAAAGCATTATTTTTTGCATTTTTCTCACTTTTTATTTTTACCTTTCTGCCTCTATAAGGTCTTATCAGTGTAACGTTTATCAAAACGGGCCCGTTTGAAGGACGTGAGTGAGGTAATATGAGTATTCACCCTATAAAAAATGAGAATTATGAATGCAATATTCGATTTGAAGAAAACAATGATAGTTGCCCTTGTGGCTTTGGCTTGTAGCACGGCTTCTGCCCGTCCCGGACACAATCGTATGCATCGCCATCATGTGCGTCCTGCCGCAACCGTTGTGGTAAAGAAATGTGGATGCCCCTGCAAGAAGCACCACAAGCATGTGAAAAGAGTAAGATGTTGGAGATAAAGAAAATGAGAAGCGACAAGCCATAATATTGACACACCTATGAGAGCGGACGACAAAGACATAGTAGAAACGCTGAAGGCATGTCCTGAGAACGGGTTTCGCATGCTGATGGCTAAATATCAGGAAGCCGTCTATTGGCACATACGCCGACTGGTGGTATCGCACGATGATGCACAGGATGCCTCGCAAGAGACATTTGTGAGAATCTATCGTTCCTTCGACCAGTATCGTGGCGACAGTTCTCTTCGCAGTTGGATCTATCGTATTGCCACCAATGAGGCTTTACGGATTATCGGCAAGCGGAGGCAGGAAGTTGTCTCTATGGAGGCGGAAACCACAGGAGTGGCACTTCTTGCTGCCGACAACTATATAGACTACGGAGACAAGGTGGCGGTGAAATTGCAGAAGGCCATTCTCTCGCTTCCACCCAAGCAGCAGTTGGCGTTCAATATGCGATACTATGATGAGTTGGGATTCGACGAAATCGCCCGTGTGGCTGATTCCACACAACCAGCATCAAGGCATGCTATCATGTTGCCAAAGAGAAAATTATCAAGTACATGAATTCAAATGATTAAAATTATGGATACAAAGTTCGATTTCAAACAGGTGGGCAAACGTATGCCTTACTCTACTCCTGATGGCTTCTTGAAGGACATGGAGTCAATCATCCTTGAAGCTGTAAAGAACGACACTTCCCAGCCTGTTGTCGTGGAGCAGAAAAAGCGTCCGGTCCTTAAGGTGATATGGACTGCAGCCCTGGCTGCAGCTGCATCGGTGGCTTTGCTCTTTGTTGTCAATATGGACTTCTCTGCTTCTCGCTCCTCACAGGCAGACAGCGATTTGCAGGCTGTAGATCAGGCTTTCGCTCAGTTGTCTCTGCCGACCAGGCTTTTCTCCTGGATGCTTACCAGGATGATGTGTTCCTTAACAATTGACGAAAAACAGTAACAAACATATTAAAATTTTGAAGGTATGAAAAAGTTATTAAGTATCATGTTCATGCTGTTGCCATGCTTACATTCAGTATCAGTACGTCAGCTCAGGCTCCTACTAAGAAGCAGCGCATTTCTCGCGAGCAGTTGGCGGAAAAACAGGCACAGCACATTGCCTACGACCTGGCTCTCGATGAGAAGACAAAAAGTCAGTTTATTGACACTTACACCCAGTGCCAGAAAGAGATATGGGCTCTTGGACCTCGTCCCCGCCGCAACAGGGGAGGCTCTGAGGCGCAGACCGAGCAGCAGATAAAGCAGCGTTTCGAGATGAGCGAGAAGATTCTCAACATCCGTCAGAAGTATTACAAGAAATACTCTCAGTTCCTTACTCAGAACCAGATACAGCGTGTCTATGAGATAGAGCGACAGATGATGAAGCGCTTTGCGCAGAAGGGTAAGCAGAATGGTGGCAAACCTGGGGCAAGAAGAGCGCCAAGAGGTGGCAATATGTAAGATGCTGAAAAAATGCGAAAGTAGGACAAAAAAAAGAATATCGGCAGCATTGGCTTAATGGGCAATGCTGCGATCTTCCCATGCCAATATCAGGCGACAACACCCGAATAGCTTTTTCTGCCTTCAGAAACGTTGTTGCCCTTGAGGTAAAGGTCGAAGATGAAGTCTTGTGCGGCATCAAGCACCTTGCTTCGCTTGCTGAGCCAGTAGTGGCGGTCGTCCTTTGCCAGACGGATGATCTCGGGACGGATGTGTTTCAGGAATTTCTCTCCCTCCTTTTCGCCTAAGACATCGAAGACATTGTGGAGCACATGGAAGAAGATGTGGTAATATCCGCTGAACTTCACAGCCTTGTCTGTTGACGATGTGCAGACAATATAGCTGTAGAAGTTGCTTCGCCCTCATTGGCTATTCCTAAGAAATGAGCATATTCGTGTGCATAGATGGCGGGATAGTCGTGAGGGCGAATGTCGCCATTCAGCGTAAACTCGCAGAAGAAAGGAGCCATGCTGCCTGTGACGCCCGCCATCGAACTGAGGGGAGTGAACACATGGTCTTGACATGGGGATGAGGATTGAAGGAAGGGTTGATGCCTTCTTTGCGTCCCATCTTCTCATATACATTCTGAATCGCATCACTCACTCTTCGTTTCCACTCTTCACTTTCCTGTTCTTCACTCTTCACTCTTCGTTCTTCACTCAATAAGTTGAGGCTGTCGGCATAGCGATAGGCAAACTCGCGTAGCTTGTCCTTATCTACTTCTGCTGGTTTCATGCCTGTGCGCTGATAGATGTTGGGCTGCGAGTAGTTGAGTCCCCAGGCCATGTAGAACCATACGTAGATCCACAGCAGATATTCTGCCACTCTTCCCCACACCTTCTTCGTCTTGGGATAACAGTTTCCCTTAGGCGCCAGGAAGACGAAACGGCGGGCAAGTCGTTTGCGAAGGACAATCTCGTAGAGAGGATAAAGAATGACCCATGCGATGCTGAGGGCGATGAAGATGTCGCCTATGGCAAATGGGAAGATGCCCGAAAAGGAAGATAGTATTCTACCGATGGTGCTGTATATATATAAGGTGTAAATGTAGCCTAAGTATGGGCTCCATTTAATGACGAGAACGAGGACGAGCAACGACAGGAGCAACCAGTGTCGCCATCTTAGTCGGTTGAAAGTATTTGATAGTTTCATGCTGTGGTTTTATAATGAGAATGTTCATACATTTTACAATGCTGCAAAAAAATACACAACTTTTCTGAATTATTGACAAGGTGACTCTGTTTTTTTCCTATATTTGCAATCACAAAGCAGATTATTAACTTTAACATATAGGAGGGTGGATTATGAAAAAGTCATTAGAAGCATTCGAGGCAAAGAACCTGGAGTATGAGAACATCTACAACGAAGAAGATGATCGTAGAGAATATAATTCTATTTGGTACAGCTAAGCATCTTGTTTGAAGCTTTTACCCACGTGCTGTTGAATTTCTGATTCAGAGTACGTGGGTAAATTTTTGTCATTTCTCGAAGTGCTGATAGTCTTTGCTGTGCTTCCAGTCGCCACCCCATCTGAATCCTTTTTCTTTGAAAAGGCGATAGCATAAGTCGCCCCTTTGAATCATATATGCGTGTTTCTTACTGCGGTCGAGATAAGGACGGGCTGTGGCAGGTTCTATTACTTCTTTGCCATTTCTCAGTTGTTTGTGGTAGGGGTTGTAGAGGGTGTTGATGTCTACAGCCATTCCTCTGCCGTGCTTTGATACGGTGTGGGTATGCGAGATGAATCTGAAGTTAAAGCACGATGAGTTGTTGGCTCTCATGGCCCGTTCGTCGTCTGCGTTCCAATAGTCGATGAGCCGCATTCGTTCTATCGGATATTTTGCCCGGTAGAGTTTGTACAGAATGTCGAGCACATCGTTAGCTATGGCTTTGTTGACCACCATTTCTCCCACAATGCTCCTGCCTTCCTTGTCGGTGTGCAGGCAGCGCAGATAGCGCAGCTCGCTTCTTGGCACAGTACAATTCTTCTTGTATGTTTTTCCTTTCATCATACTGAAGATGTTGTCGGGAATGGGCACGGCATAAAAGTAATGTTTTTCTCCCTTTTTGCGGATGCTTTGCTCTGTGACAGTCTCGCCTGGGTTCTGTGCTTTCAAGGGCATACAGAACAGCGAAGAGAGCATGATGCACAGAAGGAGGAGTGTCTTCGCCAACAATCTGCTTGCCGGGATGTAATGCGAGTCTTTTATTTCGCCAATGACGATGATACTGTGAAGACTGCCTATGCATCAATGTTGCCGAGGGTGTTGAGCATGAAGTCCTGATAGTCTTTCATGTCGTGTGCATACACTTTGATCTGAAAATCATAGTCGCCCGTGGTGTTGTAGCATTCCGTTATCTGGTCTATGTTCTGCACGGTGTCCATGAATTGCTGTATCAGGTCGTGAGTGTGCTGTTTCAGTCGGATATTGCATAGCACGATGACGTTGTGCCCCATCTTGTGATGGTCGACGATGGCTCCATATCGCTGTATGTATCCTTCCCGTTCCAGTCGTTTCTGACGTTCAAAGGTAGGCGAGGGCGAAAGGTGTACTCTTGCTGCAAGTTCCTTGACGGTGAGCGGGAGTTCTGTTGCAGCAACTTCAGTATCTTGATGTCTATGTCGTCGAGTTTTTCTTCTGTTGCCATAATCTATTCTTCTTTAAATGTGCATTTTTTACAGAATAATATTCTGTGTATCGATTGTTCTAACTGCAAAGTTAGCATATTTTTCTGAATTATGAAGAATATTTGGCGGATAAAATTCTTCTTTCTACCTTTGCAGCCGAAAAAGAAGCATTTCTGCCGTCAGTGGGGCAGGATGCAGACAGTCATCATTACACATAATATTAAAGAAAGGGAAATAAAAACATGAGCAACGTGAGAAATCAACATTTTGAGGCAGTGGGCAGCTATTTGCGCCCAGCAGAGTTGAAGGAAGCCAGAGTAAAGTTTGCCGAGGGACAGATTTCGGCAGTCGAACTTCGTCACATTGAAGACCGGCTTATCACAGAAGTGGTCAGACAGCAGAAGGCGCACGGATTGCGCTATATTACAGATGGCGAGTTTCGTCGCAGCTATTGGCATCTCGACTTTATGTGGGGATTTGGCGGCGTAGAGCACATAGAGTTGGATCATGGTTATCAGTTTCATGGCGAGGAAACCACGAAAGGCTCCCTCCGTCTTACAGGAAAGATAACAGGCGAGAACCATCCCTTCATCAAAGATTTCTTGTTTGTGAAGCAGTTTGAGGAGGAGGGCGTAGAGGCCAAACAGACCGTACCGGCACCGGCACAGTTTCTGGCAGAGCTGTTCCGAGGAAAGAATGCCGAGAACACCCGTCAGTTTTATCCCAACACCACAGAGCTGATAGAAGACATTGCCAAGGCCTATCGCACATTCTTCCACGAGATCTATGCAGCAGGCTGTCGAACTGTACAGTTGGACGACTGTACCTGGGGCATGATTGTAGATGACGATTTCTGGAAGTCGATGGCAGGCACGGGCTTTACCCTGGAACACGAGGCCCTGCAATATCTGAAGGTCAACAACCTCTCCATAGAGGGAAAGCCCGAGGGGCTGACCGTCAACACGCACGTGTGCCGTGGCAACTATCATTCATGTTATGCCACGAAGGGCGCCTACGATGCTGTGGCTCCTTATCTCTTTGCCCGCGAGGATGCCGACACCTTCTATCTTGAATACGACGATGAGCGTTCGGGTGGCTTCGAGCCTCTGCGGTATGTGGCTGAAGGCAAGAAGGTGGTTCTTGGTCTGATAACCAGCAAGTCGCCTGTGCTCGAGGACAAGGCCACAGTCATAGCCCGCATTCATGAGGCGGCGAAGTATCTTCCTCTCCAGCGTCTCAGCCTGAGTCCTCAGTGTGGTTTTGCTTCTTGCGAGATAGGCAACAAACTGACAGAGGCAGAGCAGTGGGCCAAGTTGGATCTTGTGCGAGAAATCGCCGAGGAGGTTTGGGGAGCGTGATGCTTCCCCTTGTCTTGCAAAATCATCCGGGGCAATGACGTGTTCTTACAGCGCAAGTATATTCATACAAGAATTGCCGAAAAACGGCTTCTCAGTTGGGAAAATGAATCTGCCCAACTGGGAAAATAATTTTTCCTAACTGAGAAAAAATTTTCGTAGTTAAGTGCAGTATGCTTGTGAATATTTATGCACGGCTTTCTTTTTGCGTAAAACTCGGGCAAAGTCTTGGCTTTTTCATGATTTCTCCGTACCTTTGCACGCCGAAGAATAAAACAAAACGAAAAAACATTATGGAATATATGTCTCAGGAAGGCTACGATGAGCTCGTGGCTGAACTTCAACACATGGTAAAGGTGGAACTGCCTGCTGTGCGTGACGCCATAGCCGAGGCACGCGACAAGGGCGACCTCAGCGAGAACTTTGAGTATCATGCTGCCAAGCGAGAGCAGGGCAAGCTGTTGAGCAGAATCAGTTTCAAGCAGAAGATTCTGGAGAATGCCCGCGTAATAGACAAGTCGCGACTGCAAAGCGACAAGGTGGGACTGTTGAGCAAGGTGAAGATTACTAATGTGGCCAATAAGTGCAGTATGACTTACACCATAGTGAATCCTCACGAGGCAGACCTTCATAGTGGAAAAATCTCTATCAAGTCGCCCATCGCACAGGCTCTCTTGGGCAAGAAAGCCGGCGATGAGGTCATGGTGAAGGTGCTGCCGGACTGATGAAATTCCACATAGACAATGTGGAACTGTAAGAACGATTACTCAGAAAGAATATTTCTCAACTCTCCGAGCATATTTCCTAAGTCGTCGAAGACGGCCTGGATGTATGCTCGGATTTTTTTTTCTTCCTGTTCGCCGATGTGCTCGGGCGAGAGAGCCTGCAGCTGCTGTTGACATTCCGCCTGCATCATCTGGGCTATGGGTTGCAGTTTGTGGGCGATTCTTGCCACATTCTGCTTGTCCTCCTGGCTGAGTTCCTCCTGTACCGCCTGTGTATTGTCCTCCTGTGCCTCTTTTTCCTTTTCGGCAGCAGGCAGATACTTGTTCAACGATTCTCGGTAAGTTCCATTTCTGCCGTCACTGTTTTCACAATCTCCATCTCCGCTTCCTTGTCGCCTCCGGCAAAGATCAAAAGTGAAGACAGCCTTTCACGGACAGATACATCGGCGGCAGGCTCTTCTGCAGTTGTTTCTCGGGCGGCAGGCTCTTCTGTAGCAGCTTCTCGGACAGCAGGAGCCAACAAACTCTCTAAGGCTTCAGAACGGAAGGGCTTGAACAGGCAGTCGTCGAAGCCTGCCTCCGTCAGTTCTTCCTTGATGCTGATGTCGTGGGCTGTCATGGCAATCACCTTCATGTTGCTGTGATTGATCATGCGGATAATCTCCGTTCCGTTCATCTCTGGCATTTCTATATCCATCAGCATCAGGGCGGGCTGCTCGTTGTGCAGAATGGTAAGAGCCTCGGTAACATGCTGACAGGCAAATATCTGCCAGTCGTCATTGGCCTTGCGGTGCAACATCTCCTGGAGCAGTTGCAGCTGCAGACGGTCGTCGTCGAGAATCAGAATCTTATGGTTGGCAAGGGGCTGATGGTTCGCTGATGACAGTTCTGTGCCCGCGGCGCTGATACTTGCCGGCTGCTTTTCGGCAGCTTCGCCCATCGATGCTTCCTGAACGGAAGGAGGATTCTGCCTGATAGGAAGGGTGATGGTAAAGGTGGAGCCGATGCCTTTCTCTGATTGCAGACTTATATGTCCGCCTAAGAGAGTGACGAGCTCATGGGTGATGGACAGTCCTAAGCCTGTGCCTTCTATGCCCTGTGCGTCCTTGAGACGTGTGAAAGCCTGGAACACTTTTCGACATTCCTCAGAAGTCATACCCATGCCCGTATCCTCTACCTTTATAATAAGGTGGCAGATGCCTGCCGATGGGGCTGGCTTGACGAGGGCAGTGACAGTAACCTTTCCTTTCACGGTGTACTTGATGGCGTTGCTGATGAGGTTGTCCAACACCTGACGGATGCGGAAAGCATCTGCCTGATAGGTGATTGCGGCATCGGCTGCTAATCCTTGCAGCTCGGCAGCCTTATCCTGATAAGAGAAACTTAACACCAGGTTCTTCTTCTCTGCCTGCATCCTCATGCCTTCGGTGCATTGCTGAATGAGCGAGGCTGGCGAGAAACTGGAGGGATGGAGTTCCAGCAGTCCGTTCTCCAATTTGTGATAGTCGAGGAGTGAGGCCACCAATCTTGACAGATGGCTGGCAGAGCTGGCTATGTTGTCGATATAGTTCATGCCTTTCTCGTCGCTCACATGTTCTCTCATCAGGTCGATGAAGCCCGAAATGGAAGCCACGGGAGCCTTGATGTCGTGGGTGATGGTAAGAAGGAGTCTTTCGCGTTGGTTCATGATGCGCAGAATCTCGGTGTTGGCCTCTTCCAAGTTCTCACGATAGATGCGTTCCTTCTTGGTGTCTTTGAAGATGTAGCACAGCAAGACTACGGCGGCGGTCATGGCAAGCAAAGCCATAAGGGTGATCTGCCACAGAAGTGAACGGCGGGCATTCAGCGCTTTGCCTAAAGCCTGCTGCATGGACTGCATCTCGCTTTGGCGGATGGTGTTGAGCAAGTGGGAAGTACGTTCGGCAAGCTGGGCGTTCACTTTCTGCAGGTCGCTCACCTCTTTGTTTACTGCTTTCTCCTTCTTCTGTGTGTTCTGTTTGTCTTCCTGTCCTATCTGCGACAGCACCTGTGCCACCTCTCCGGCGATGTCGACAGGTGTGGAAATCGAGTCGGTTGTAGTTTGGTTGACATCATTGTGTATGGCTATGGTGTCGGTGGCGCCTTTCTTGAAGCGTCGGCGAGTCGGCGGAAGAAGCCTTTTCGGGTCTTCACCACCTCAACGGTTGTCCTTTTGTTCTCATGGGTTTGTGCAGTCTTGGGGTGCACCACTACCGAGTCTTTTCCGCTACTCAGATTGCTCACCTTTTCGTGAAGAAAGCTCTCATGATTGTTGGCTATCAACACTCTCCGGAGTTGCTTCAGGTTGACTTGTTTCAGGTTGAGCAGACTGACGAGGGTGTCCATGCGTGCTTTCTGCAGGGAGTCCTTTTCCAGCGCCTTGAGTTTGAGTGCCTGCACCTTGGCTTCTGAGATGGAGTGGTTGAGTTCCTCCCAGTTTCCCGATGTCTCCATATAGATGGAACGTTCGTTGTTGCTCACGTCGAGCAGGCTGTACACCAGGCTGTCGGCCATATTGCGCTTGTGGGTATAGTCACGTGAAGCCTTGTCGATGTTCAGGATAGACTGCGTGTTGCTGTATACGAGCGCTACTGCCAGGGCCATCACCACGGCTACGGCAGCATATCCTAAGGCTACTTTGAGAGGAATATTGTTTTTTATCATGGTGCAAAAATACAAAAATATCTTGCCTTCGGAAGAGAAGACAAGATATTTTCATTTTAAAAGCTGCATGTATACTGTTTTTGAAGATGGAGCGGTTTACTGACCTGTTCTGCTGTTGAGTCGGCTGGAGTATTTGTTGTGTCAGCAGGAGTCTCTGTTGGGGCTGGAGTCTCGGCTGGTGCTACTGTGTCAGTTGGCTCGATGTCGCTGAGTGACATTACCAAAGATGCTTCCGCAGGCTTCTCTGTTGAAGAGTCTGTTGTAGTCTCTGTAGTGTCGGCTGGAGCTACTGTATCAGTTGGCTCGTAAGCTGATGTGCTGACCATTTTGTTACTTGCAAATACGTTGTTTGCTGATACGAAAACGAATGCTGCTGCGATAACTGCGAAAAATAACTTCTTCATAATTGTAATGCTTTAAATTGTTAATATTCTATTTTTGTTTTTATTCTCTGTTGAAACTCTTGTTGAACATTCAGTTCGTTTGTTGAACATTCAGTTTGTTTGCGAGTTCACTATCTAATATCACAATCAGCGTGCCAAAAATGAAGAAAGTTTTCTAAGTGCTTGATAATCAGTTATTGGAATGGTTGTGCCAAAAAGTGGGGAAGTGTGGAAAGTGTGGAAAGAGTGTGGAATATTTCCCCAAAAAGTTGTGGAAGTCTGTTGTGGAATGGGGAATTGGCACAGGATGTCGGGACATGATAGAAAAGCTATCATACAGCAAGGACGGACTATGAACCCCATTGGGTTTACAGGCCGTCCTTGCTATGTGTTATAGGAAGTTGCAGAGGTCTACAGATTATATTTCTTGATTTTGTTGTAGAGGGTTTTTCTGTCCACTCCCAACAGTTGGGCAGCCTTGCTCTTGTTGCCATTGGCGGTTTTCAGGGCAGCTCTATGCGTTGCAACTCGGTTTGCTCATCCCGCAAAGTCAAGGTCTCTGTGGGTTGTTGCAGATGACTCATGCTCTGCTGGAGTTCAGTCCTGCCGATATAGTTTCCCTTGGTCAGCAGGGTGGCACGCTTCATCACGTTGTTGAGTTCGCGCAGGTTGCCGGGCCAGCTGTACGAGGCAATCATCTCTGAAGCCTTGTCGTCGAACCCGAGCACGTGCCGTCCCAACTCCTTGTTGGCATGCTTGACGAAGAGGTTGGCGAAGAGGAAGAGGTCTGTGCCGCGGTCTTTCAGTTCGGGCATATAGATGGTGAACTCGTTGATGCGGTGGAAGAGGTCTTCGCGGAACTGTCCCTCAGCCACTCTCTGTGCCAGGTTTTCGTTGGTGGCGCACACCAGTCGGATATCGATGTCGATTTCCTTAGTTCCTCCCACGGGTCTTATCTTTCTCTCCTGTAGGGCACGAAGCAGTTGCACCTGCACATCATAGCTCAGGTTTCCCATCTCGTCGAGGAAGAGTGTTCCTCCGTTGGCTACTTCGAAAGCTCCCTTCTTGTCTTGTTCGGCTCCAGTAAAGGCGCCTTTCACATGACCGAAGAATTCGGATGCCGCTACATCTCTTGGTATGGCTCCACAGTCTATGGCGAAGAAGGGCTTGTCGGCACGGCTGCTCAATTCGTGTATGCGATGCGCCACATATTCCTTGCCTGTGCCGCTTGCTCCGAGTATCAGTACCGACATAGGGTAGGTGCTACGAGTGACACATATCTATATAGCTGTTGCGAGGCTTCACTCTTGCCTTCTATGTATTTGGGCGCTCATCTTCGTCGGGCTGTGTGGTAGTTTGCTGAGGGGGTTCTTGTTGAGTCGGTGTGGCAGGAGAGTTTGCCGGAACAGGTGTCGATGAGGCTTGCTTGATAGCCTCATTGATTTTCTCTAACAGGATATCGGGATGAAACGGTTTAGCCACATAGTCATTGGCTCCCGATTTCATGGCGAGCACAGCGTTCTGCACCTCTGCATAGCTTGTCATGACGATAAAGGGAATGTGAAGGCCCTGTTTGTGGAGCCATCTCAGTGTGGTGAGTCCGTCGTGGTCGGGAAGTCTGAGGTCAGAGAGAATCAGATCGCGCTGGCTGTCTTCCTGCAACAACCTCAAGGCAGCACCAACCGATGTGGCTTTCTCTACTTCGAAACCTTTCTTTCTGAGCCATGTCTGAATCATGGTTCCAAATGCCAAATCGTCTTCTATAATCAATATCTTTGCCATCTTGTTGCTGTTTTTATGGTGCAAAGATACGGCTATTTAAAGACTCTACCAAAAGAAACAGATATTTTATAGATTTTTGCTATTCTTTTCACTTCTTATTCCCTTTTAGGGTCATAATAGACGACCGACGTTGGTCATAATAGATGACCAACCTGTGGCTTAATAGAAGGCTGAATATGTGGGGAATATACGGAAAAGAGAAGTGAGAAATTTGATAGTTTTGAAAGGAAGTAGTAAATAAAAAGCAAAAAATCTTTGAGGTTACAGATTTTAATCGTACATTTGCAGTTGTTATAACATTTAAACATCATAATTATGAATTCAGAAAATATCCAATTAGCACAGATGGATATCATTCGTCAAGTATTAAATGTTTCCGACATGAATATACTTGAGAGAATTAAAACTTTCCTTGTCAATAGCAAGGAAGGGGATGATGTCTATGCCAAAAATAATAGAATTTCTGTAAAACTGCAAAAAGATATTGATGAAGCTCGTCAAGAATATAAGAATGGTGAGACTCTTCATTTTCAGAGTGCAGCAGATGCTCAGCAATGGATGGAATCTCTATGAAATACCAGATAGATTTTTCTAAGAAAGCAGAGAAGGTCATCAGAAAGTGGAAAAAGTCTAATCCTGCTTTATTTAAGAAGTTGTATGATCTTCTTCCTGAGTTGGAGAAACATCCTGAAACTGGTACGGGGCATCCAGAGCCACTTGTCGGTGGAAATTCTGTTACCTATTCTCGTCATATAACAGCTCATGATAGAATAATATATGATATCTATAGGAATGAAGTTGTAGTACTTATAGTGAAAGCAGAAGGACACTATAAAGATAAATAATTTAAAGGATATGCAAAAAAGCATGTTTTCATTAACTGGTAACTTCTCGAATGACCATGGGGAGTAATAACTTGGCCAATCAGGAAGAATACATCTATCTCACTTCTGTCAGTCTGCCTGTCTGGGAATCGATGATATAGCCATGCAGATTGACATCCTTTGGTACGAGAGGGTGAGTTCGGATCGTATTGATTGTATTTCTGACAGAGTCCTCTGTGTCGTGGAATCCCTCCAGCCAATGGTCAAGATTAATGCCGCAAAGTCCGATGGTATCGATGACATCCTGATGGATTCCACGCTTGAGCATCAATTCTTTCATCTGCTGTCCGTTCATGTGGCATGCACCACAGTTGGAGTGGGCGATGACCATGATTTCCTCTACACCCAGTTCATAAATGGCAACCAGGAGGCTACGCATGGCAGAGTCGAATGGACTGATAACCAGTCCGCCCGCATTCTTGATGAGCTTGGCATCTCCATTCTTCAATCCCAAGGCAGCAGGCAGAAGCTCTGTCAGACGGGTGTCCATACAGGAAAGGATGGCAAGTTTCTTGTCTGGGTATTTGCTCGTAAGATACTTCTCGTAACCCTTGCTGGCTACGAATTGCTCATTATACTTAATAATTTCCTCTATAATCATAGTGGTGCAAATGAAAAATGTAAAACGAATATTTCCTATTTCTCTGGTGTAGGCTTGAGATAAGCCATGAACATCTCTGGCTGACAGTTGAGTACCAGCTCTTCAGGAAACTCTGCCTTTTTTACCAGGGGCATGATGTTGCTGTAGTCGGCAATCATGGCAGAGAAGTGGGCATCACTTCCAAAGATGACTGGTGTCTCGTATTTCTTGGCAAGTTCCAGCAGTTCCAGGTTGTTGGGTGCTGCTATCGTCTTGTGACGGATTGGAGCCATGGAGTGGTTGTTGATTTCAAGCAGGGTATGCGTCTCCTTGGAAACCTTCATCAGAGCTTCGAAATCCAATTCTGCTGTTCCATCGCCAGGATGGGAGATAATCTGCACGAATGGGTTTTGCATGGCGTTGATGACCCCCTGCGTATTCTCTTCCTTGGTTCCTCCCTGCCAGCAAAGGCTATGAATGCCAGCGATTCTGATGTCAAGCATGCGCCAGTAATCCTCATCGAGATCAATGTCGCCTTGGGTATTGAGGATGTTGAGTTCTGCTCCCAGCATCAGCCTGATACCATAGAGAAGACGGGGAACGCAATGCAGGTTCCTGAAATAGATAGGATCGCAAGTGCCAGGAATGTTAGGTCCATGTTCTGTGATTCCTAATATTTCCAATCCTTTTTCTTTTGCAGCCAAGGTCATTTCCTGCAAACTGCTGTAGGCATGTCCCGAGGCTGTTGTATGTGTATGAACGTCTAATAATGTTTTCATGCTGCAAAGGTACGGATATTTTGCAATATAGTAAAGAAAATCATTATTAAAACAAATTATTTTTTTCTCAGCCACATTCCAAAGAAGCAGTCATAGATGTAACCGTTATGACTCTTATATACGAATTCCTTGTTGAGTAGTGTCTTGAGGGCAAGACTTATACTGCTGATGGCAGGTAAGTTGTAGCGTTTGAAGAAGTCTTTTTCTTCATATCTTATGTTTGTTTCATGTTTTATGTTATATGTTTTGCGAAATGAAATAATACGAAGTTTTTTGATAAACCTTATAAAAAGAATGAAATATTTGGCATTTTGGGCGATTTTGCTTATCTTTGTCAATCCAAAGCATATCGGTTATGGCAAAGAAAAAACAATTACAATATCAGGAAATGTCGCTTTTCGATGGTTCATTCTTTGAAGATATTTCATCGAAAGGGGATGAATTGCTGTCTGTTGAGCAGAATAAAGAAACTCCTGTCAAGAAGAAAAGTGAGAAGCAATTGTATTTTGAGGAGTTGGAAGAGAATGCCCGGCAGAAGATGGAAAAGGCTGTACGAACAGGTAAAGCAGTGAATGTTTCTATGCCAATAGATGAAAAACTCCGAGTTCGTGGCAAGAGGCAACGTTTGAAGGTTAGTTTTGCCGATGGTACCATTGTTTGCGACGTGAGTGCTACGATTACGATGATGCAAGTGATTGATAAAATCGGTGTGGAGCGAGTGGCTGCTTTGGGAATGGAAGTGTGCCATGTACCTTTGGTCTCTCGGGATGTTGCTCCTCGATATGCAGAATGGACTAAGGAGATAAAGCCCGGGTGTGGTTGGTATCTGATGGCTCAGAGTGATACGAAACAAAAATATATGCAGCTGAAATCTATCTTTCTTCAGTTGGGAATGAGTGTGAAGATAGAACTTGGTGATTTTGAATCTCTTGCATCAGAGAAGAATGATGGCAAACGAAAAGTTTACAAGAAGAAGGCTCTGTTAAGGGTAGTTTTCGCAGATGGTTTTGTTGTTTGCAGCAACGACCATCGACATGTTTTTCTTGATACTATCAGATGCGTTGGTTTAGAGAAGGTGAAGAAGACAAATTTGCAAATAGCAGGAAACCCTGTTGTTACAAAAGAAAGAAAATCGACAAGCCAGGTTCAGCTCTCAACGGGAGAATGGCTTACCGTTCCATCACAAGTTAAGGACAAGTACAAAGTGCTGAAGATTATTTCTTCTATGACTCATACTCCATTCGAGGTGAAGATAGTAGAATGAGAATTTAAAACAAATGTCCATGGGTACATTTCGCTCTATAGATGAATTGATTAAAACTCTTGATCGGGAAAAGGTTTTGCTGAAGGAGATGTTTGCCAAGCGACATTCCCTTCAGTTTCGTTATGACTATGCCTTGGAAATGACCGAATACAAGGAGGAGCGCATCCGATATTTGATAGAAAATGGAGTGA
>ENA-OQER01000163-OQER01000163.1-human-gut-metagenome-genome-assembly--contig:-NODE-163-length-36513-cov-6.825565_pt1 | contig 36513 bp, 43 predicted proteins | sample MGYA00242797_ERZ504639 | MGnify/ENA primary metagenome ERZ504639 (study PRJEB26092, sample SAMD00036306) | human gut metagenome | host: Homo sapiens | study: EMG produced TPA metagenomics assembly of... | reverse complement strand
AGTGATGATACTATTGATAGAGAATATTTGCCGTTACTAGTAAGTGTATTTAGATGAATAATTTCCTTATGATGATAACGATATTGAAATTTAAAGATAAGATAATTTATTATGAAGTTCAAGAGGTTGTCCTTATTCTTGTAAATATTGCCTATCTTGTGCGACTAAAGGCGTAAGATATCGCTCTTTAGATAAAGTTTTTGCCGAACTAAGTTATTTTATAAAACATAATGTTCGTCAGGTAAAATTTGTAGATAGAACTTTTAATGCAGATAAAAAGCATTATTTACCAATTTTGGAATTTATTGCTAAACAAGATTGTAGGACTAATTTCCATTTTGAAATAGTAGCTCACCATATTGATGATGAAATCAAGGCTGTACTTAAGAAAATGCCAAAGGGTAGAGTACAGTTTGAAATAGGTATTCAATCTACGAATTTAAAAACTCTAGGTCAGATAAGTAGAGCAAATCCATGGGAAGAAATGACAAATAATATAAAATCTATCATGGCTTATGGAAATATTCATCTACATGTGGATTTAATCATTGGTCTTCCTTATGAAGATATTACTTCTTTTGCAAAATCTTTTAATGATGTATATTTATTGCAAGCTGATATGCTTCAAGTGGGCTTTTTGAAATTATTAAAAGGTGCAGCAATGAATGATTTAATACAAGAGCATGATTATGTATATATGCCACAAGCACCATATCAAGTAATCAGCAATAAATATATGGATTATGCCACTATGCGAAAATTACAGATTTTTGTAGATGTATTGGAATTATATTATAATGCTGGCCGTTTTAAATATACGATTATTAATTTAATCAAACAATATAATCAAGATGCTTATACATTTTTTTGCTGACTTTGCTCAATATTGGCAAGCTAAAAAATTGCATTTAGCACCACATGCTCCTAAGAATTTATATGTATTTTTATATGATTTTATTGAGCAAAATTCTAAGATAAAAGATAAAGAATATATTTATAATGTATTAAAATTCGACGCTTTATTGACAGATAAAGGTAAGATAAAAATAGATATGTTGCCATGGAAAGAAGTAGATAAAAAAGTAACAGATGATTTCTATATGAGTGAAAAAGCATTAGCTTATATTAATAATTATCAATTTAAATCATGGCGCGATTTGAAGAAGAAATTTTCGATAGAAGTTTTTGCCTATGATATGAATGAAGCGAAATCATGTCAAATAAAAGCAAAAGAAAATGCAATGATTTTTGCCTATGAAGATGATGGAGTATTTTATCAAGAAATAAAACAAGGAGATATAAATTTATAATGATATATTATGCTTTTTCCGATTATTTAAAACAGCGTTATGGCGAGAAAGTTTATAAATTGCCTATAGGTTTACCGCTTACTTGCCCTAATCGTGATGGTTCATGTGGAAAATTTGGCTGTACTTTTTGCGGTAGTATCGGTGCAGGTTATGAAAATTTACCACCAGAATTATCCGTAACAGAGCAAATTCGCATGAATAAGGCTCATATAGTGCCTAAGTATAAGGCGAAAAAATTCATACCGTATTTTCAAAATTTCAGTAATACGTATATGCCACCAGAACAATTAGAAAAATATGTATTAGAAGCATGTGCTAGTGATGATATAGTGGCTATTTATATAGCGACAAGACCAGATTGCATAAATGATGTTTATTTAGAAATCTTAGCTAGAATTGCCAAAGAAAAAAATATTGATATTTGTGTAGAATTAGGTTTACAAACAATAAATTATAAGACTTTAGAAAAAATAAATCGCGGTCATGGTTTGGCAGAATATATTGATGCAGTATTGCGTATAAAGCGTTATGGTTTATTGTGTTGTACTCATGTAATTTTAGATTTACCATGGGACGATGATAAAGATATGATTGAAACTGCTAGAGTGATTTCTGCACTCGGCGTTGACCAGGTGAAATTACATGCACTTTATATCGTAAAAATACAAAATGGCTCAGCAATATGAAAATAAAGAATTTGAAATTATCTCTTGTGAGCATTATAAACAAAGAGTAATTGATTTCTTAGAACATTTATCCCAAAATATTGTTTTACAGCGATTAATTGGTAGAGCACCAGCTGAAAATACTTTATTTAGTAATTGGCAGACAGTTGGTGGAAAATTCGCGATGAAATTGTAAAAGAAATGGAAGAAAAAAATCTTTATCAAGGTCGTTTGTGCAATTATTTAAATGGCAGTGCTGTACAAAAATTTTTAGTTAAAGAATGATGTAGGGATTTTGATTTTATGGAAATCATTTATAAAGATGAAAAAGATTTTACGAAAGAAAATATAATAGAATTGTTTTTATCTGTTGATTGGCAATTATCGGCTAGTAATCCTGATAAATTATATACAGCATTAATTAATTCACCAACGGTATTTACTGCATGGGAGAATAATAAATTAGTAGGCTTAGCTAGAGCTTTAGATGATGGCATACTTACAGCATATATTCATTATGTATTGGTAAATCATAAATATCAAGGTAAAGGTATTGCCAGCAATTTAGTAAAGATGATAAAAAATAAATATAAAGATTATCTTTATATTGAATTGATACCTGATGAAAAGAAAAATGTTAGTTTTTATCAAAAATTAGGTTTTAATATAGTAAAAGAAGGCACACCTATGCAATTGTGCAATCCTGAAACTATGAAAGTTAAATTATAAATAAAAAAGCTATAATAATTTAAGGAAAAATTTCCAGTTAAATTATTATAGCTAATATTTCAATTATCGCATTTATAATCTTGCCAATTAGGTAGAGCAGTATGATTATCTACAGCTGTTTTCATAGCTTGGTAATAAGCTAATTTTTTTTGAATATGCTTATAATCGTGTTGCATTTTTGCTAATTGTGCTAGAATATGATTTTTTTGATTGGTCAATAATTTTAAAATATCATCAATATGTGAAAGCTCTTGCTGTTCATATTGAAAAAATTCTTGTAGTTGAGCGATACTCATACCAGTATTTTTAAAACAGCAGATAGTTTTTAAACGATTGATATGTTTTTCTAAATAAATGCGTTTGCCTGATGAATTGCGAGGAATATCAGTTAAAATGCCCACTTCTTCATAATAGCGAAGTGTGGAAGCTGGAAGATTGAATTTGGCTGATACTTCACGAATTGAATATTGTTTATCCATAATAAAGCCCCTTTATCATAGTAATATCTTGACTTAAAGCGTACTTGAATTAGTATTATGATAATTATAAAAAAGATATTGACTAAAAGTAAAGGGGCGTTTTTCATGTATATAGCAGATAAAGACAGATATAATAAGTTAGAATATGCTAGATGTGGTAAAAGCGGTTTGAAATTGCCAAGAGTATCTTTAGGTCTTTGGCATAATTTTGGTGATAATAATGATTTTAAAACTATGCAAAAACTTTGTTTCACTGCTTTTGATAATGGCATAACTCATTTTGATTTAGCAAATAATTATGGCCCTCCTTATGGTAGTGCAGAAATAAATTTTGGTAGAATTTTAAAGCAAGATTTGAAAAAATATCGTGATGAATTATTAATCAGTACAAAAGCTGGTTATGATATGTGGGAAGGCCCTTATGGCAACTGGGGCAGTAGAAAATATTTGATTGCTAGTTTAGACCAAAGTTTAAAACGCATGGGTCTTGAGTATGTAGATATTTTTTATCATCATCGCATGGATAAAGACACTCCACTTGAAGAAACTATGGGAGCATTAAATCAAATAGTACAAAGTGGAAAAGCTTTATATGTAGGTTTATCAAATTATGATGGTGAAACTTTAGCAAAAGCTAGTGAGATTTTAACTCAAATGCATTGTCCATTTATCATCAATCAAAATCGTTATTCTATTTTCGATAGAACTATTGAGAATAATGGCTTGAAGGAAATGGCACATAAATTAAATAAAGGTATTATAGCTTTTAGCCCATTAGCACAAGGATTATTGACAGATAGATATTTGAAAGGTATTCCTGAAGATAGTCGCATAAAAACTGATGGAAGATTTTTGAAAGCTGAAATTTTGACAGAAAAAAAATTAACACAGATTGCTAATTTAAATGAAATAGCAAAACAGCGTGGTCAAACTTTAGCTCAGATGGCATTGGCTTGGATTTTAAAAGATAACATAGTTACAAGTGTTTTGATAGGTGCATCAAAGCCAGAACAGATTTTAATGAATTTGGAAGCAATGAACAATATAGTATTTTCTAGTGAAGAATTGAAACTTATAGATGATAATAGTTTATAAAATTTTCTATATGAGTATGGATTTACCACTGATAAATTATAGATATAAAAGGTATATTCATAGTTGAAAAATATTATAAAAAGTTGTATCATAAATATGTGTTATAGTTTAAAATGCCTATAAAAGGGTATATATATATAGAAGGGAGCTTATTTGAAAATATGAGCAAACATATGAAAACTATGGATGGTAATACTGCTGCGGCGTATATATCTTATGCATTTACAGATGTAGCAGCTATTTATCCAATTACTCCATCATCTCCAATGGCAGAAGTTGTAGATGAAATGGCAGCAAAAGGTAAGAAAAACCTTTTCGGTCAAAAAGTACGTGTTGTAGAAATGCAATCTGAAGCAGGTGCTGCTGGTACAGTACATGGTTCTCTCCAGGCTGGTGCATTAACTACTACTTATACTGCTTCTCAGGGTCTTTTATTAATGATTCCTAATATGTATAAGATTGCTGGTGAATTGCTCCCAGGTGTATTCCATGTAAGTGCTCGTGCTCTTGCAACATCTTCTCTTAATATTTTTGGTGACCAACGTGATGTTATGGCAGTTCGTCAAACTGGTTGCGCTATGCTTGCTGAAGCTAGTGTTCAAGAAGTTATGGACTTAAGTGCTATTGCTCACCTTGTAGCTATCAAAAGCCGTGTACCATTCGTAAACTTCTTTGATGGTTTCAGAACTTCTCATGAAATTCAAAAAATCGAAGTTTTAGATTATGAAGATTTAGGCAAAATGCTTGATTGGGAAGCTGTAAATAAATTCCGTCATAATGCTTTAAATCCAGATCATCCAGTAATTCGTGGTACTAGCCAAAACCCTGATATTTATTTCCAAGGTCAAGAATCCGCAAATCCTTATTATGAAGCTGTTCCACAGATGGTTGAAGATGCTATGGCTGAAATCAATAAATTAACAGGCCGTAATTATCAATTATTCAACTATTATGGTGATCCAAATGCTGATCGTGTAATCATTGCTATGGGCTCTTTATGTGATACAGCTATGGAAGTTGTTGATTACTTGAATGCAAAAGGCGAAAAAGTCGGTGTTGTATCCATTCACCTTTATAGACCATTCTCTGTAAAACATTTCTTAAATGCACTTCCAAAAACTGTTAAGAAAATTGCTGTTATGGACCGTACAAAAGAAGCTGGTTCTATCGGTGAACCTTTATATCTTGAAATTCAGTCCGCTCTTTATAATAGCGATTTACGTCCAACAATCGTTGGTGGTCGTTATGGTCTTGGTGGTAAAGATGTTACTCCAGATCAAATCTTTGCAGTTTATAATGAACTCAAAAAAGATGCTCCTAAAAATGGCTTTACTATTGGTATCAATGATGATGTTTCTTTCACTTCTTTACCAGAATATCATGAAGATATCGACCTTACACCAGAAGGAACAACTGCTTGCAAATTCTGGGGCTTAGGTTCTGATGGTACTGTAGGTGCAAATAAAAGTGCTGTTAAAATCATCGGCGATAAAACAGATATGTATGCACAGGCATATTTTGCATATGACTCCAAAAAATCTGGTGGGGTAACAATGTCTCACTTGCGTTTTGGTAAAAAAACAATTATGTCTCCATATCTCATCAATAAAGCAAACTTCATTTCTTGTTCTCAACAGTCTTATGTAGATAAATATGATTTACTTGCTGGTTTAAAACCAAATGGTACATTCTTATTAAATACACTTTGGACTGATGAAGAATTAACAGAAAAACTCCCTGCATATATGAAACGTTATATTGCAGAAAACAATATTAACTTCTATACTGTAAACGCTGTTAAAATTGCTCAAGAACTCGGTCTTGGCGGTCGCTTTAACATGGTTATGCAGTCTGCATTCTTTAAACTTGCAAATATCATTCCTATTGATGAAGCTGTTAAATATCTTAAAGATGCAGTTGTTACTTCTTATGGTAAAAAAGGTCAACATATCGTTGATATGAATAATGGCGCTATCGACAAAGGTATCGAAGCTCTTCATAAAGTAGAAGTTCCAGCTTCTTGGAAAGATGCTAAAGATGCTGATGATGCAAATGCTAATATTCCTGATTTCATTAAAAATATCCAAAATCCAATGAACCGTCAAGAAGGCGATAAACTTCCTGTAAGTGCTTTCAAAGGTATTGAAGATGGTACATTCCCAGTAGGTACTGCTGCTTATGAAAAACGCGGTATTGCTATTAATGTTCCAGAATGGGATATTGATAAATGTATCCAGTGTAACCAATGCTCCTTCGTATGTCCACATGCTGCAATTCGTCCAGTACTTATGACAGATGAAGAAGTAGCTAATGCTCCAGAAACAATGAAATCCAAACCAGCTCTTGGTGCTAAAGGCTTAAATTTTGCAATCACTATTTCTGCAAAAGATTGTGCAGGTTGCGGTAACTGTGCTGATATTTGTCCAGCTCCAAAAGGTTCTGCTCTTGCTATGAAACCTATTGCAACTCAACTTGCAAAACAAGCTGAATTTGATTATGCTGTTGATGCTACAAAAGTTGCACCTAAGAAAAATCCTATGAAGAAAACTACTCTCAAAGGTAGTCAGTTCGAACAACCACTCTTAGAATTCTCCGGTGCTTGTGCTGGTTGTGGTGAAACTCCATATGTAAAACTCATCACTCAGCTCTTTGGTGATCGTATGATGGTAGCTAATGCTACAGGCTGTTCTTCTATTTGGGGCGGTTCTGCACCATCTATGCCATACACTAAAAACCATAAAGGACAAGGTCCTGCTTGGGCTAACTCCTTATTTGAAGATAACGCAGAATATGGTTTAGGTATGTTCCTTGGAACAAAAGCTGTTCGTGAAACATTATCTTCAAAAATCACTCAAGCTTTAGAAGAAGGTCTTGGTAGTGATGAACTCAAAGCTACATTTGCTGATTGGCAAGCTAACATCAATGAAGGTGAAGGTAGCCGTGAACGCGCTGAAAAATTGACTGAACTTCTTGAAACAGAAAAAGGCGATAATGCACTCTTAAATGAAATCTATGATAAAAAAGATTTCTTTGTAAAACGTTCCCAATGGATCATTGGTGGCGACGGTTGGGGTTATGATATCGGTTATGGCGGTCTTGACCATGTACTTGCTTCTGGTGAAGATGTTAACGTATTAATTCTCGATACAGAAGTTTACTCAAATACTGGTGGACAGTCCTCTAAAGCTACTCCAGCTGCTGCTATTGCTCAATTTGCTGCTACTGGTAAACGTACTAAGAAAAAAGATATCGGCATGATGGCAATGAGCTATGGCTATGTATATGTAGCACAGATTGCTATGGGTTACGATAAAAACCAAACTTAAAAGCTATTGCTGAAGCAGAAGCTTATAAAGGACCATCTCTTATCATGCATATGCTCCATGTATCAATCATGGTTTACGTGCAGGTATGGGCAAGAGCCAACTTGAAACTAAACGTGCTGTTGAAGCTGGTTACTGGGCTACTTATCGTTATAATCCTGAATTACGTGGCACAGATAAAAATCCATTCAGCTTAGACTCTAAAGAACCAACAGGAAACTTCCAAGAATTTATTCAAGGTGAAGTTCGTTATACATCCTTAAAACGTGCATTCCCTGAAATTGCAGATGAATTATTTGCAAAAACAGAAAAAGATGCAAAAGAACGTCTTGAAGGATATAAAAAATTAGCAGGTAAATAATTTTTCGTGCTGATAAAATAAAACTGACGCTATTTATTAGCGTCAGTTTTTTATTGCATGAATTAAGTTTTTTTTATATGATATAAAAGGATTAATTAAATAGTTAAGCATAGGCATATATTATATAAGAAAGGAATGAATGCTTTGAAAAAATTATTATTAGTAGCAATTTGTATTTTATCTATGCTATGCACAGCTTGTGGTTCAACTACAGATGAAAAAGAAGTAGCAGATAATACAAAAACAGAAACTTTAAAAATTGGATTAATGCCAGACATTGATTCCATACCATTTATTATTGCTCAAGAAAAAGGTTATTTTAAAGAAGAAGGTGTAGACGTAGAGCTACAGTATTTTAAAAGTGCTATGGATAGAGATAGTGCCCTTCAAAGTGTCAATTTAGATGGTGGCGTATCTGATATGCTAGCAGCAGGATTTGCTAAAGCTGGAGGATTTGATGTAAAAATAACTTCTTCTACTAATGGCAATTACTGTTTAATTGCAGGTACTGGCAATACTGCTAAATCTTTAGCAGAAATGAAAGGTCAGAATATATCCGTATCTAAAAATACTATTATTGAATTTGTTTTAGATGAAATGCTTGCACAAAACAATATGACTGAAGCAGATATCAATAAAACAGTAATTCCACAGATACCTACAAGATTAGAAATGTTACAAAATGGTAAATTAGATGGTGCAGTACTTCCTGAACCTATGGGCAGTATTGCTGTAAAAAATGGCAGTTATTTAGTAAATTCTTCTGAAGCTATGAAAATAAATCCAGGTGTAATGGTATTTACAAATGATAGCGTAGAAAATAAAAAAGAAGCTATAAAAGCTATGTATAGAGCTTATGATAAAGCTATAGAATATCTAAATTCTACACCTCAAGAAGAATATATGGATTTAGTTATTGAAACAGCAGGATTACCACCAGCAACTAAAGATGCTTTAATTATGCCAAAATATATGAAAGCTGCATTACCAGAAAAATCTGATTGGGATAAATCTATAAATTGGCTCAATAAAAAAGAATTAGTAACTGAAAAATATAATTATGAAGATATAGTAAGTGATATTTTAACGAAATGATTACCGTAGATAGACTTTATGTAAGATATGATGATACAAATATATTAGAAGATATTAATTTAAATTTGCCAACAGGGATAACTTATGCAGTGATTGGCCCTTCTGGTTGTGGGAAATCTACCTTATTGAATGTTTTGGCAGGACTACAAAAAAATTATCAGGGTTTAGTGCAAATAAATGGCGAAAATCCTTCCCCTAAAAAACAAACTATAGGTTTTATTCCTCAAAATTATGGATTATTGCATGGCTTACTGTAAAAGAAAATATTTTATTAGGTTTAAAAATAAAAAAAAGAAGCTAAACAAGGTTTACCTCAAAATTTAGTAGATAATTTAGGATTAAGTAATTTATTAAATCGTTATCCTAATAACTTAAGTGGTGGTCAACAACAACGCGTAAGTTTAGCTAGGGCTTTTGCTTTAAAAGCTGATTTATTACTAATGGATGAACCTTTTTCTGCTTTAGATGCTATTACAAGAGAAGAAATGCAAGATGTATTCATTGATTTATGGCAGAAGCAGAAAGTTTCTACTATATTAGTTACGCATTATGTAGAAGAAGCTTTATATTTAGGGCAAAAAATAATAGTGATGACTAGTGCACCTGGAGGTATTTATAAAATAATCGATAATCCTTTATTTAGTGATAAGAATTTTCGTGATAGAGAAATTTTTAGTTCACTAAGTAAAGAAATAAGAAATTATTTGAAGAAAGCAGGTAGTAAGAATGAAAGATAAATCATGGCATTTTTATTTACCTGCAATGATATTATTGCTTATTTTATGGTATGTTATATCTATAATCGTACATTTACCAATTATTCCTTCGCCTGTTTTGGTAATGGAAAGATTGGGCAATATTTTTACACAAACAATAGCTATTCATGCATTATATAGTCTTTGGCGAATTATAGCAGGCGTATTTTTAGCTATAATAATTGGTATACCGATAGCAGTGATGATGGGATATTATAAAAAATGCGATAAGATTTTAGCTCCTATTGTTTATCTGACATATCCTATTCCTAAGATTGCATTATTGCCTATCTTGATGCTTTTAGCTGGAATTGGAGAATTACCAAAAGTTATTATGATATTTTTGATTGTGATTTTTCAAGTGTTAGTTGCCATTCGCGATAGTATAAAAACTATACCAAAAGAAATGTTTTTTCCTTTATATAGTTTAGGTGCATCTTTTAGACAAATTTTCTTAAATATACTATGGCCAGCTGTATTACCAAATTTTATTACATCTTTACGTGTAGCAATGGGGACAGCTATATCAGTATTGTTTTTTACAGAGACATTTGGCACTAAATATGGTATGGGATATTTTATAATGGATTCGTGGCTTCGTGTAAATTATTTAGATATGTACGCAGGTATTGTAGTTTTAAGTTTAATAGGTCTATTTTTGTTTGGTTTTTTAGACTTGGTAGAAAATTATTTTTGTAAATGGAAGAAAAAAGTATAAGAAGATATGGTTCTAGTAGCGATATTAGAACCATATCTTTTTTTGTAATTAATTTTAATTTTTTATATAATTTTTTGAAAATTGTATATTGACTTTATATAGGGAGATGGGTATAATTAAACCATAACAAGATTGTAAATTTGTTGATGTAAACGTTTGTTTTTTGTATTTATGTTGAGATTTTTATTAAATTCCAGCTTGTTACATAAAAATTTTTTGAGAAATATATATTGACTTTAAGTGATGAGAATAATATAATGAAGCTGAGTTAAATGAAAATTTGTAAAAATAAAAACAAATATTTGTTCAAGAACTTTAAGATATATATATAATAAGTTCGTATTTTGACAAATGTGTAAACGTTTTCCATTTTCAATTTTATGAAATTGAATTTTCTAAAAAATCATATGGTTTTATTTATTGATATAATATTGCATTTATAAATAAAAAATATGGTATTTTGAAATATTAACTCGTTATCAATTTCATATTGATAATAAAATAAATGAGTAGGTGATTTTAATGAAGGAAAACACAGTAATCACAGTTAGTAGACAGTATGGTTGCGGTGGTCGTGAATTAGCTGAAATTTTAGCTAAAAAGCTAAATGTAAAGTTATATGATAGACAGATTGTTCATATAGCAGCAGCTAAATTAGGTATCAATGATTTATCTGAACAGGATTTATTAGAATTAGAAAATACTGTTCATCCATTGACATTGACATTCATGCCATTCCATTCTTTCGGTACTCGCATGGGTGAATCCAGCAGAGGTATGTTCTTATCTGAAGCTAGTGTAGTAAGAAAACTTGCTAACGATGGAGCATGTGTTATCTTAGGTCGTTGTGCTGATTATGTATTAGAAGATATGCCAAATCATTTCTCCATTTTCGTTTGTGCAGACGATGAATATAGAGAAAAAAGAGGTAAAGAAGTTTACGAAGGTAAAACTTTAAAAGAATTAAACGAAGAAAATGAAAAAAGAGCTAGATACTACAATTATTACACAGGTAAAAAATGGGGCGAAGCTTCTAACTATGATTTAATTGTAAATACTAGCAATGCATCTTTAGACAAAATAGCAGATGCTATCATTGAATATATTAATAAAGTTCAAGAATAAAAGAACTAAAGAATATAGAAGGGTAACAGCATAGATGCTGTTATCTACATAAGTTTTGTTAATAATTTTTTTATTAAATATTTATAATTTTATTTAGGAGGACTTATAAATGTCAGGTAATAATGGTAATAAACTTATGCAACGCATATCATATGCTTGCGGTACTTTCGGACATGATATCTTCTATATGATGGTTAGCACATACTTTATCATGTTCATCACAAGTAATCTTTTCAACACAGAAGATCAAAGTCATAATGAATACATGATCGGTATCATCATGACAGTAATTCTTGTAATTCGTGTAGCAGAACTTTTCATTGACCCATTCATTGGTAACACTATCGATAAAACAAACACTAGATGGGGTAGATTTAAACCATGGGTTATCGTTGGTGGTTTCGTAGCAGCTTTAAGCTTAGCAATTTTATTCACTGACTTAGGTGGTTTAACAACATCTAATCCATTACTCTACTTAATTATTTTTGCTATTTTATACTTAGTAATGGATATCTTCTATTCAGCAAAAGACGTTGCTATTTGGTCCATGGTTCCAGCAATGTCCTTCGACTCTAAAGAACGTGAAATTACAGCAACATTTGCTCGTATTGGTTCCGTATTTGGTGCTCAGCTTGTAACAGTAATGGTTATTCCTATCGTATTATTCTTCTCTAAAGAGCTAACGGCGGTGTTGGTGATGCTAATGGTTGGTTAGCTTTCGCTTTAATCGGTGGCGGTGTATCCTTATTAGGTGCTGTTATCCTTGGTCTTGGTACAAAAGAACAAGCTTCCGCTCTTCGTGAAAACAAAAAAGAAACAACTTTCAAAGAAGTATTCTCTATCTTAGGTAAAAATGACCAGTTAATGTGGATCGCTATTACATTCCTTATCTTCTGCTTCGGTCAGGACTTAGTAAACTCCTTCCAGATGTACTATTTCGCTTACATTTTAGGTGATTCCACTTATTTATCCTTCTTAGGTATTATCAACGTTATCATTGGTTTATTAGCAGTTGCTTTATTCCCTGTATTAACAACTAAATTCAAAAGAAGAAACTTATTCTTCTATTCTATCGTAATCATGATCGTTGCATTGATCATCTATGCTTTCGCTGGTACAAACTCTGTATTAGTATTAATCGCAGCTGGTTTATTCAACTTACCACAGCCACTTGTATTCTTAGTAGTATTAATGACAATCACAGATACTGTTGAATATGGTCAGTTAAAAATTGGTCACCGTGATGAATCCCTTATCCTTTCCATCAGACCATTAGTTAATAAATTATCCGGTGCTGTAACAAGTGCTATCGTTGGTTTCACAGCTGTTTGGGTTGGTATGTCTGGTAAAGCTACAGCTGATAGCATTACTGATAGCAACAAAATGATGTTCGAATTAATCATGTTTGCTGTGCCAATCGTATTCATGCTCATCGCAACATTACTTTACAAAACAAAAGTTACTCTTACTGAAGAAAAACATGCTGAAATCGTTAAAGAACTTGAACGTACTTGGAAAGATATCAGTAAATAATATATAAATATGAAGATAAAAGAACTGTACTAAAATTTAGTACAGTTCTTTTTATAATTTTACATAATATACAACATTTAAACAAATTTTAGCAACATAAAACATTGCTATTGGTAACAATATAAAATATAATAATAACAAAGCTTTTAGATAGAAATGTACATTTCAGGTTAATTGTAAACGTTTTTCAAAATAAAAAATTTTCAAAAAAATCATATACTTTTTATTTATTATTATATATTTGATAAGTTGAGCATTTTCTTATTTATTATATTTTAATATTAAAGAGAGGGATTTAATATGAACTCAAATACAGTAATTACAATAAGTAGACAGTATGGTTGCGGTGGTCGTGAATTAGCTGAAATTTAGCTAAAAAATTAAATGTAAAATTGTACGATAGACAAATTGTGCATATCGCAGCAGCTAAATTAGGTATTAATGATTTATCTGAACAAGATTTATTAGATTTAGAAAATACTGTTCATCCATTGACATTGACATTCATGCCATTTCATTCTTTTGGTAATCGCATGGGTGAATCTAGTAGAGGCATGTTCTTATCTGAAGCTAGTGTAGTAAGAAAACTTGCTAATGATGGACCATGTGTTATCTTAGGTCGTTGCGCTGATTATGTATTAGAAGATATGCCAAATCATTTCTCTATCTTTGTTTGTGCAAATGATGAATATAGAGAAAAAAGAGGTAAAGAAGTTTACGAAGGTAAAACTTTAAAAGAATTGGACGCAGAAAACGAAAAAAGAGCTAGATATTACAATTATTACACAGGTAAAAAATGGGGCGAAGCTTCTAACTATGATTTAATTGTAAATACTAGCAATGCTCCTTTAGATAAAATAGCTGATGCTATCATCGAATATATTAACACAGTTAAATAATTTTTAGTGTAGTCATTAAATTTTTAATAACATAATGGGAGGCCTTTATATGTCAAGATTTTTATCACGTGTGGCATATGCGTGCGGTACCTTTGGGCATGACTTTTTCTATGCAATGATTGGTACTTATTTTATGATTTTCGTAACAAGTAATTTATTTAATACAGATGATACAAGTTATAATGAATATATGATCGGTCTTGTAACAACAGTTATTCTTGTTATTCGTGTTGCGGAACTTTTCATTGACCCATTCATTGGTAATACTATCGATAAAACAAAAACTAGATGGGGTAAATTTAAACCTTGGGTTCTTTCTGGTGCAGTTATTGCCGCAGTTACTTTAGCTATCTTATTCACAGATATTGGCGGTTTAGCTGAAACAAGCCCTATAATGTACTTAATTGTTTTCGCTATCTTATATATAATTATGGATATTTTCTATTCAGCAAAAGACGTTGCTATTTGGTCCATGATACCAGCACTTTCTTTTGACTCTCGTGAACGTGAAATTACAGCTACTTATGCACGTATTGGTTCTGTATTCGGTGGTCAGCTCGTAACTATCATTGTTATTCCAATTGTTTTAGCTTTCTCTGAAAATAGCAATGGTGGTGCAGGTGATGCTACAGGTTGGTTCGCATTTGCTGCAATTGGTGGTTTAATTGCTACTGTAGGTGCTATCATTCTTGGTATTGGTACAAAAGAACATGATTCTGCTCTTCGTGAAAACAAAACAGATACATCTTTTGGACAAGTTTTCTCTGTATTAATGAAAAATGACCAGCTCTTATGGATTGCATTTGCTTATCTTATCTTTGGTTTAGGTCAAAACCTTATCAATAACTTCAACCTTTACTATTTCATTTATGTATTAGGTGATTCTTCTCAGTTCTCCTTCTTAGGTGTAATCAACGTTATCATTGGTTTAATGGCAGTTGCTTTATTCCCATCATTAACTAAAAAATTCAGCAGACGTAATTTATTCTTCTATTCTATCGCTATTATGTTAATTGCAGTAGTTATTTACTACTTTGCAGGTCAAAATGTATATTTAACATTACTTGGTGCTGGTTTATTTGCATTACCACAGCCACTTATCTTCCTTGTTGTATTAATGACAATCACAGATACTGTTGAATATGGTCAATTAAAACTTGGTCATCGTGATGAAGCACTCGTACTTTGTGTACGTCCTTTAATCGATAAATTAGGCGGTGCTATCACATCTGCTATCGTAGGCTTCACAGCTGTTTGGGTTGGTATGTCTGGTAATAAAGTTACAGCAGAAAGCATAACTCCTGATAATTTACTCAACTTCCAAATTATCATGTTTGCAATTCCATTTATCTTACTCATCATTGCAACATTCATTTACAAAGCTAAAGTTAAATTAACAGAAGAAAAACATGCTGAAATTGTTAGAGAACTTGAACGCACTTGGGGTAAAGACAATAAATAATTGATATGAAAGTTATAAAAAGGATATTCTTTTTAAAGAATATCCTTTTTTTTTATGTTTAAATATAATTATTAAAAATTAAAATTTTATTGAATTTTCATTTAAATAGACGTTTTATAAATATAATGGTATTATTATTAATAGAAATTTGAAGAGAAAAGAGGCCTGGCACTAAATGAAAGTTTATCTCTATATTAATAAACAAGGGTTTAAAGAAAATACTTTTAGAGTAGCTTTTAAAGAATTGGTAAAAGTTGTGAAAGACGAGCAAAGTAAGCCTACTGCTTATTTAGTAGGTAAGTATGAAGTAAGGGATTATGAACATAGTTACGATGTGCCTTATAATAAAAAATACGAAAATAGATATTTTGCTATACCTATCAGCGACAGAGAAAAAGGTTTCTTTAATTTAACAACTATTTTTTGCAATAATGATTTGAGCGATTATGAAGTAATTAATGAAGCAACTTTAAATGCAGTGATTAATACTTTACTTAAAGAAGCAGATGAAAGATTATCTAGTAGTATTAGCTTAGAATATGTGGGTGGACGTTCTAAAGAAAATCAGAATATCATTGAAGATATTTCAGCTTCTTCTTTTATTGCTATGATTAATATGTTAAATACTTGGGCAAAAGAAGAAAAACAGGAAACTGAATTTAAATTACAAATTGAATTTTAATAATATTAATAATGGAATTATATTTAAGGGATTGGCTTTATGCTTAATCCCTTTTTATTTTTGTTTAATTGGTTGTAAAAACAACAGAATTTATATCTTTTTTATTTATAATAATAATTAATTTATAAGAAAAGAGTGTGTATAATGAAAAAATGGTTGATAGTTTATTCTAGTGTAACTGGAAATACAAAGCAGATAGCAGAGGCTATTTATAATGGTTTTGGTGAAAATGTAGCAGATATTTTTGCTATACGAGATGAATTTAATCTTGGGGATTATGATAATATTGCTGTAGGATATTGGCTCACTCGTGGTGAACCAGATAAAATGGTACAGGAATTATTGAAAAAATTAAATAATAAAACAGTAATTTTATTTCAAACACAAGGGGCAGAATTAAATAGTGAACATTCTATAACTGCTTTTGCGAGAGCTGCTAGTTATTTAGGAGAAAATTGCAAAGTATTGGGAACTTTTGCCAGCCAAGGAAAAATAAATCCAGCAATGCTGGAAAGACGTAAAAATGCTGATAAAAATGATCCTCATGCAGCGACACCTCGTAATCTTGAACGTTGGCAAAAAGCGTCAATGCATCCTAATGAAGAAGATTTTTCTCGAGCAAAAGAATTTGTTAAGGCTATGCAACGAAAAATAGCTTTGAGAGAAAAATATTTAAATATGAAAAAATAAAAAAGACGGTTTTAATACCGTCTTTTTTGTTGTATTTTAAGTTTTAGATAAGAGATTTAATATCTTCTTCTACACTATTGATACCAGAAATACCGAAGTTATCCACAAGAACTTTAGCTACATTTGGAGATAAGAAAGCTGGAAGTGTAGGGCCAAGTTTTATATTTTTAACACCAAGATAAAGAAGTGCTAAAAGAACGATAACAGCTTTTTGTTCATACCATGCGATATTATAAGCAATTGGTAATTCATTGATATCATCTAAGCCAAATACTTCTTTAAGTTTTAAAGCAATTAAAGCGAGTGAATAGCTATCATTACATTGACCAGCATCTAAAACGCGAGGAATACCACCGATATCGCCTAAATTTAATTTATTGTATTTATATTTTGCACAGCCAGCAGTTAAGATAACTGTATCTTGAGGGAGTGCTTTAGCAAAGTCAGTATAATAATTTCTAGCTAATTGACGACCATCACAGCCTGCCATAACTACAAATTTTTTGATAGCACCAGATTTTACAGCTTCAACTACTTTATCAGCAAGAGCTAAGACTTGATTATGAGCAAAACCACCTACGATAGAGCCTGTTTCAATTTGTGTTGGTGGTGGGCATTTTTTGGCATGTTCAATAATAGCAGAAAAATCTTTAGTTTCGCCGATTTCGCCAGGAATATGTTTGCAACCTGCAAAGCCAACAACACCTGTAGTATAAATTCTATCTTTATATTCAGCTTTTGGTGGTACAAGACAGTTAGTAGTCAATAAAATAGGGCCGTTAAAGGATAAAAATTCTTCTTTTTGTTTCCACCAAGCATTGCCGTAGTTGCCTGCAAAGTTTTTATATTTTTTGAAGAATGGATAATAATGTGCTGGAAGCATTTCGCTATGTGTATATACATCGACACCAGTTCCTTGAGTTTGTTCAAGAAGCATTTCTAAATCGCGTAAATCATGACCAGAAATCAAGATTGCTGGATTATTGCGAACGCCGATATCTACAGATGTGATTTCTGGATTTCCATAGCGAGAAGTATTGGCTTCATCTAAAAGTGCCATAACTTTTACACCGAAAGCACCAGTTTCTAAAGCAAGAGCTGTTAATTCTTCTCCAGATAAATTATCATCAACAGTTTTAGCTAAAGTAGCTTGTAAAAATGAGTCAATTTCATCATTAAATTTACCAAGGGCATTTGCATGTTTATTATATGCTGCCATACCTTTTAAACCATAAGTGATTAATTCGCGAAGACTGCGAATATCTTCATTTTCAGTAGCTAAAACGCCGATAGTAGCACCTTTTACTAGGTAAGTATTTTCATCATTAGTAGTCCAAAGAGCTACAGGGGATAAATTATTTTTATTTTGTAATTTTGCAAGTAGTTCTTGTTTATAATTTAAAGTGTCTGTGATGCGTTTTTTGATAATATCATCATCAAAATTAGCGTTAGTAATAGTGATAAAAAGATTTTCACAGATAAATTGATTTAATTTACGACTGATATCTTGTTTTTCTTGACGAAGTTTAGTAGTGATTTCGCAAAGACCTTTAGTTGCATAAATTAATAAATCTTGCAGTGTAGCAGTAGTGGCGGATTTTCCACAAACACCTACACGAGTACAGCCTGTGCATTGAGCTGTTTCTTGACATTGAAAGCAAAACATTTTATTTTCCATAATTATCTCTCCAATAATTTTATTTGTGATTTAATTGATATGCTTATTATACTTAACCTTGATTTAAAAGTATGTTGTAAAAACAACAGATTTAAAGATAAAAATAAAAAAGCTAGAACATATCTGAAAAGACATATTCTAGCTTAATTTTTATAATTTATTTTTTACCACAAACCTAAAAGATGTTGAACAAATAAACTTACGCAGCAATAGCTACCCAACAGCAAAAGCCCATGATGATAGGACGACCACCATTTTTTTATTAAATCAACGATATCAGTATGAAGACCAATAGCGCCCATTGCCATGATGATGAAATATTTACTAAAAAATTTCATTAAGGCAAAGAAAGATAAAATAGCAGAAGATATTTCAGCAGAAAAAATATTTCTATCCATAAAATAATTTAAGAAGTAGTAATAATAGAAGCAATGATGAAATATAAAATAAACATTGGAAATGCAGATTTTATACTAGCTTTGTTTTGACCAGAAGCTTTTTTTGCTTGATAAAAGCCTAAAACTAATGTGATAGGAATAATAGCAAGTGTTCTAGTGAGTTTTACGATAGTAGCACCAGTTAAAACTTCTGTACCAGTGTTATGCATGCTATCCCAAGAAGAAGCTGCTGCTGTAACAGAAGAAGTATCATTGACTGCAGTACCTGCAAAGATAGCAAAACCATGATCAGATAAACCTAAAAAATTACCCAAAGTAGGGAAAATTAAAGCAGCGATGATATTAAATAAGAAGATAACAGATATGGCTTGAGCTATTTCTTTATGATTAGCGTCAATGACAGGTGCTGTTGCAGCGATTGCAGAACCACCACAGATAGAAGAACCTACACCGATTAAGATAGAAGATTTAGCAGGAATATTGATTAATTTAAAAATTATGTAGGCTGTAATTAATGAAGTGGCAATTGTAGAAATGATGATTGGCAAAGATGTAGCACCTACAGCGATGACAGTGCTTAAGTTTAGACCAAAACCCAATAAAATAACAGCATATTGTAAAACTTTTTTAGAAGTGAATGTAATACCACTTTTTAAGACATCTTTTTCGCGAACAATTTGATAATAGCATACCAAGTAAAATGGCAAAAACAGGACCGCCAATGATTTCAAATTCTTTACCTAAAAAATAAGCAGGTAAGGCTAAGACGAAACAAAGAAATACTCCTTGAAAGCGGTCTTTAATTAATAACATATAATAATACCTCCTATAATTAATTACCTATTAAATATTTATTTTTAATTGGTAATTTTTATAACAAGGAGATATTTTAACTTATTTTTTTATTTTGTGCAAGTTTATAAGTTTTATTTTTGTGTTAATTCATAGATATCTAAACGACGATGTCTTAAAAGTGGTATCTGTTCACGAACGAGATTAATTTCATTTAAATTTATAGTTGTAAATAAAGCTGTTTCTTCAAAATCTGCTTGATTTAAAATTTTTCCCCATGGTGAAACAATAATGCTATGACCATAAGAATGGTAAGAAGCATTTAAATTTCTAGCAGGAGCTGTACCAATGGTGAATACTTGATTATCTACAGCACGACTTTGGAATAATAATTCCCAATGAAGTGGGCCTGTAGTCATATTAAAAGCAGCGGGAACAAGGATGATTTTTGCTCCTACATCTACCATTAATCGAGCGAGTTCAGGGAAGCGGAAATCATAACAAATGCATAATCCAATTTTGCCCCATTTCGTATCGAAGACAGTGATATTATTACCAGCAGATAAAGTATCTGATTCTTTAAAGCGTTGACCATTTTTCACATCAATATCGAATAAATGCATTTTGCGATGTTTAGCGATGCAATTACCATTATTATCAAAAACATAAGCTGTATTAAATAAATGATTTTGCTCATCTTTTTCAGGAATAGAGCCTGCACTTAAATAGATATTATATTTTTTAGCTAGATTTTGACAAAATTTGTAAGTAATATCTCCTTCGAATTCAGCATATAAAGGAAAAGATTTATTATCATAAGGACAGTTAAACATTTCTGGTAAGGTTACAATGTCAGGCTGAAGATGAAGAAATTTTTTGAGATAAGTTTCAATGTAATTTAATGTTTGTTCCTTTGAAGATAAGACTTTTGTTTGTAATTGTAAAATATTAAGCATAGATACCTCCAAGAATATTATTGTTATATTGACAATTATAAAGCTAAATCATATAATTTCACTATGAAATATTAAATAATAAGAGGTTGGAAAAATGAAAAAAATAATTTTAGCTATAACTTGTGCGTCAATTATTAGTAGTGTAAATAGTTTTGGTGTGGCAAATGCACATTATCATGATTATCATGGACATCATGATATGAATATAAATACGCAGACAAATCGTCTAAATTTTGACCCATTAATCAATAATGAAATTGTAGATAGTATGCATATGCCGATGATGAATGAAGAATTTGTACAAAGTGGCAATGTGGATAAAGATTTTATCGCTAATATGATACCACATCATCAAGGTGCAATAGATTCTGCAAAATTAATTTTAGAATATGGCAGTAATGAAGAAGTAAAAGCAATAGCTCGTAATATTATAAAGACACAGACAAAAGAAATTGAAGATTTCAATGAGCTTTTAGCTAATGGAGATTTTAGCAATAGTAATTTAAGTGAAAAAGCTTATGCTGAATTTGTGGCTAAAGAAAAAGAAAATATGGCGGAAATGATGAATAAAATGATTGCTGTAACTAGAACTCGCGATAAAAAAACAGCAGATTATACTTTTGTTTTGGCAATGAAATATCATCATGAAGGTGCGCTAGAAGCTAGTAAACAGATTTTAGTATATACAAAAAATCCGCAAATAAGAAAAATTGCTAAAAATATCATTAAAGACCAAGCAAAAGAAATAAAACAATTTGATAAATTAATAGAGCAAGGTTTATAATAAATGAGAATGTAAATTAAATATATTTTTTATAATGAATGGTTTACATTTGTCAAAGCAAAACGTATAATAATCTTTATGTGTTTTGATTTAGTATTTATTTAAGGAGGAATTTACCCGTGAAATGGGCTGAAATTAGCATTCAAACTTCACATGAGGCTACTGAAGCTGTAGCAGAGATTTTTCATGAACTTGGAGCATCTGGTGTATTGATTGAAGACCCAGAACTTGTGAATACTTATATTCATTCTGGAGCTTGGGATTATACAGATATACCACTTGCTGAAGAAACAGAAGTTGTTACAGTGAAAGCATGGCTTCTTACTGATGAGGATTTACCAAGTAAATTAGAACAGTTGCGTTTGCATATTGATGAAATGAGCCAATTTTTAGATAAGGGTTCAGGCGTGATTAATTGCAGTGAAATCCAAGATGAAGATTGGGCTAATAATTGGAAGCAATTTCCATCCAGAACGCATTGGTGAAAAAATTGTAGTAAAGCCATCTTGGGAAGAATACACTCCATTAGATAATGATATAGTAATTGAATTAGACCCTGGTATGGCATTTGGTACAGGTACACATGCTACAACATCTATGTGCATTCAATTATTAGAAGAATATGTAAAACCAGAAATGAAAGTTTTCGATGTTGGTACAGGTAGTGGTATTTTAGCAATTGCTGCTTCCAAATTAGGAGCAAAAGATATCGAGGCTGCAGATTATGATAATGTGGCAGTTGATGTTGCCAGAGAAAATATCGAAAAAAATCATGAATGTGAAAATATCAAGATTTTCCAAAGCGATTTATTAAAAAATATGAATGGCAAAGCTGATTTAATTATAGCTAATATTATAGCAGATATCATTATTCGCATGTTTAATGATGTAGATAATTATTTAAATCAGCATGGTGCTATTTTGACAAGTGGTATAATTGCTGACCGTATAGCAGATGTTACTAAAGCTGCTGAAGAACATGGCTTTATGGTAGAAAAAATGAATGAAAAAGCTGGTTGGGCTGCGATTATTTTCCGTCGTAAGGAAGATATGCAATGAGACGTTTATTTATAGATGAATGTCTAAGTGAAGATATCATGATTAAAGGCGATGATGCAAAACATCTTCTTTATGCTATGAGAGTAAGACCTGAACAGGTTTTTACTATTGTTGATAGAGAAAGTAAAGTAGCACAGGCAAAAGTAATCTCTTGTACGAGTGATACAGTGCAATTAAAATTATTGCAGTATATAGAAGATGCTGATACAGAAGCACCTATAGAAGTAGTCGTTGCACAATGTTTACCTAAAGGCGATAAAATGGAATTTATCGTGCAAAAAGCGGTGGAATTAGGAGCATCAAGTGTTGTTCCTGTAGTTAGCCGTCATTGTGTAGTGAAATATGATGATAAGAAAAAATTAGCTCGTCAACAAAAATGGCAGAAAATCGCTGATGAAGCAGTAAAACAGTGCGGTAGAACAATAAAGCCGACAGTTGAAGCTATTGTGAGTTTAGAGCAATTAGCAAAAGATTATGCGGATTATACTCGTTTTATTTGCTATGAAGCAGAAGATGAGCAAAGTTTTAAAGAAATGTTACAATCAGCAGATAGTAAAAAATATCTTATCTTGATTGGCCCAGAAGGTGGTTTTGCTCCAGAAGAAGTGCAATTATGCAAAGATGCTGGATTTAAAAGTATATCTATGGGAAAACGTATTTTGCGAGCTGAAACTGCATCAATTGCAGCACTTACTATCGTCATGTATGAAAAAGGCGATTTAGGTTGTATTTATTAATTTTTGATTTAGATTTAATATTAAAGATTTTTGTTTAGTATAACTATCTTATAGGAGACTGTAATTTAGTTATACTAATTTTATATTAGTAGTTTTTTAGTTTTATTTTAATTGAGGAAGTGAAATTTTGCCAAAAGTTGCATTAATAACACTTGGTTGTAAAGTTAATCAAGTAGAAACAGAAATTATGGAAGGTCTATTTCGTAATCGTGGCTATGAAATAGTGGATTTTTCTGAACCTGCTGATTTTTATATTATAAATACTTGTTCTGTTACTCATTTAGGTGAGCGCAAATCTCGTCAATTAATTCGTAGAGCAAATCGTTTAAATGATAATGCTATCATAGCTGTAACAGGGTGCTATGCACAGATTGCTTCTGATGAAATCAGCAAGATTGAAGGTGTTCGCGTAGTAATCGGTACTAAACAGCGCGATAAAATAGTTGATTTGGTGGAAAAAGCAGCTCGTGAAGATGGTTTATTTAATGAAGTAAATGATGTTATGCATATGCATGAATTCGAAGATATTCCTCTTTATGGTACACCACATCGCACAAGAGCCTTCTTAAAAATTCAAGATGGTTGTTGTAATTTCTGTTCATATTGTATTATTCCATATACTAGAGGGCCTATTCGTTCACGTAAATTGGAAAGTATAAAGACAGCAGTAGACCAATTAGTAGAAGAAAATTTCCATGAAATAGTATTTACTGGTATTCATTTAGGTGCTTATGGCAGAGATTTTAAAGGTGAAAATATTTCTCTAAGCGATGCTGTAGAAATTTGCTTAGCTAATGAAAATTTAAAAAGATTGCGACTAGGTTCTTTAGAGTCTATTGAAATATCTCCTAGATTATTAGAATTAGTGAAGACTCATAAACGCTTTACTAAGCATTTACATTTACCACTACAAGCAGGTAGTGATGAGATTTTAAAAGCGATGAACCGCCATTATACTACAGCAGAATTTGCTAGATTGATAGAAAACATTCGCCGTGAAGTACCAGATATTGCTATTTCTACAGACATCATTGTTGGTTTCCCTGGTGAAACAGATGAATTATTCCAAAAATCTTTGGAATTTGCTAAATCTATGGGATTTATGAAAATGCATGTATTCCCTTATTCTAAACGAGCAGGTACTCCAGCTGCCAAAATGACAAATCAAATTGATGAAGCAGTGAAAAAACAAAGAGTTCATTTGATGCAAAAAATGGCAGAACAATCAGCAACTGAGTTCTATCAAAGATTTTTAGGACGCGAATTAGAAGTTTTATTTGAACAAGAACAAGATGGATATATGGAAGGCTTGACTTCAAATTATATAAGAGTATATATCAAAAATGATGGAGAAATAACCTCCGGTGATATTCGCCTTGTAAAATTAGTTAAATTATTTAAAGATGGTATTTTAGGTGAATTAATTTAAAATTTGTCTAAATAAAAAAAAGGATTTTACTAATTTTATAACGAATATATATATAGTTATAGAGTTAGTATTAAAGTTTAAGTAAATTTTATTTAAACTAGGTATATATTAAATATTTATTTGATATGTCAATTCTATACTAATTAAACTATAAAAGGAGGTGCCTTATATGTCAGATTGTATTTTTTGTAAAATAGCAAATAAAGAAATTCCAACTCAAGCTGTATATGAAGATGACATGGTCATTGCTTTTAATGATTTAGAGCCACAAGCTCCTGTTCATGTATTAGTTATTCCTAAAAAACATATTGCTAGTCTTCTTGCAACAACTGCTGAAGATAAAGAACTTTTAGCACATATCACTTGTGAAGTAATGCCTATGCTTGCTAAAAAATTGAATATTGCAGAAACTGGCTTCCGTACTGTAGCAAATACAGGGGAAGAGGGTGGCCAAACAGTTCAGCACCTTCATTTCCACCTACTTGGCGGTCGCTCTATGCAATGGCCACCAGGCTGATAAAAAAATCATATCAAATTTGTATATAATTGCAGGTTATGGTTGACAATGCACTTATAAGCAAGGTATAATATTTGGGTATGATTATTAAGTACAACACTCCCGTGTTAGGTGGAGGGGAGGGAAATATAAATGTCATCTGAAATCAAAGTTGGTAAAAACGAAACAATTGATAGCGCTCTCCGTAGATTTAAACGTACTTGCCAGAAAGCTGGTACTTTAGCTGAAGTTAGAAAACGTGAGCATTATGAAAAACCAAGCGTAAAACGCAAAAAGAAATCAGAAGCTGCTAGAAAACGCAGATACAGAGCTTAATTAGCTCACAAACGGAGGTAATTCATATGTCACTTAAAGCCCAGTTAATGGACGACATGAAAGCTGCTATGAAAGCCAAAGAAGACGGAAAACAGAAACTTGCTGTTATCCGCATGGTTCGTTCAGCTATTCGTCAGACTGAAATTGATGGTCAAAAAGAACTTGATGATAACGATATAATTGCACTTATTAGCAAAGAAGTAAAAATGCGTAAAGATTCTATAGATGAATTTAAAAAAGGCGGTCGTGAAGATTTAGTCGCACAGACTGAAGCTGAAATTGCCGTTTTAATGCCATATTTACCAGAACAGTTATCAGAAGAAGAAGTTAGAGCGTTGGTTAAAGAAGCAATTGCTGCTACTAATGCAACAACTCCTAAAGATATGGGTAAAGTCATGGGACAGCTCATGCCTAAAGTTAAAGGACGCGCTGACGGAAAAATGGTTAATACCATCGTCAAAGAATTACTAGGTTAATTATGAAAACAGATAAGATTACTAGATAGTGGTCTTATCTGTTTTTTTATATAAATTTATTAGGTGTAGGTGAAGGAATATGCAAGAAAAACAAAATGATTTTACTAAAAATAGTATGGCATATAATATTATGAGTTTAGCTATTCCTATGACCATAGCACAGTTGATAAATGTTTTATATAGTCTTGTAGATAGAATGTACATAGGGCATTTGGCACAAAATTCTACTTTAGCTTTGACGGGATTAGGAATTACTTTTCCTATTATTATGTTAGTTACAGCAGTTACTAATTTATTTGGTATGGGTGGAGCACCACTTTGTTCTATCGCTAGAGGTAGAGGCGATGATGAAAGGGCAGAAAAAATAATAGGTAATTCTTTTGCTATGCTTATTATCTGTAGTTGTATTTTGATAATTATTGGTTTAGTGATGAAGAAGTCCTTATTATATTTATTTGGGGCAAGTGATGAAACATATCCTTATGCTAATGAATATTTCTCTATTTATATTTGGGGAAGTATTTTTGTAATGGTAGGATTAGGCATGAATACTTTTATTAATGCTCAAGATTTTGCCAAAAAAGGAATGCTCACTATATTAATTGGTGCGATAATCAATATTATTTTAGACCCTATTTTTATCTTTGGTTTAGATTTAGGTATAAAAGGCGCTGCTATCGCTACTGTTATTGCACAATTTATTTCAGCATCATGGGTATTGCATTTTTTATTTAGTGACAAGGCGATTTATCGCATTAAAAAATCTTGCATGAAATTGGATTTTAAATTAATAAAAGAAATTGTTTCTCTAGGATTTTCAGGCTTTGTTTTTGCTACTACAGGAAGTTTAGTACAGATTGTCTGCAATAATGTATTGCTGTTTTGGGGCGGAAATATCTATGTAGGCATAATGACTGTATTAAATTCAATACGTGATGTTTTGCAAATGACAATAGAAGGCATTCGCTCAGGTGCTCAACCTGTTATCAGCTACAATTATGGTGCAGGGCAATATTTACGTGTAAGGCAGGGCATAAAATTTTTGACAAAGATAGCACTATTATATACAAGTATAGCTTGGTGCATATTAGATTTTTTCCCAGAGTTTTTTTATTCATCTATTTAATAGTGAAGAAGAAATGTTATTGCTTGGCGTGCCAGCATTACATATATATTTTTTAGGATTTTTTATGATGGCTTTTCAATCTGCTGGACAGACAACGTTTATATCGTTAGGCATGGGAAAATATGCAACGTTTTTTTTCGCTGTTTCGTAAAGTCATTTTAGTTATCCCATTGACGATTTTTTTACCAAATTTATGGGATTTAGGTGTATATGGAGTCTTTTATGCTGAAATGATTTCAAATTTTGTGGGCGGTATAGCATGTTTTTCTACTATGATGATGGTGGTCTGGAGACGATTAGGAAAATTAAATAAATAAGTAAGAATAAGTAATTTAAACTATTGTTTAGATTACTTATTTTTTATAAAAAGGTTTATTATGAGATATTGTCGAATATATTATTTATATTGCTGAATAGAAAAATAAAAGGAGTGATAATATGGACTTTATTATAGATTCAAGTATATTGCAATCATTGCTTTTGAGTGTTATATTTCTAGCTATTTTAGTAGAGATAAAAACAGGAGGCACAGGCATAGGGGCATTACTAGGTATCATAGCAGCTGGTGTATTTTTTGGCAGTAGTTATGTGAAAGGTTTAGTCAGTTTATATCAGATTGCAATATTTATTGTGGGGATTATTTTTATCATAATTGAAATATTAACCCCAACGATAGGATTACTTGCAGGACTTGGAGTAGTAGCTATATTATATAGTTTGATTTTAGCTATGGGTGGCGATATTGATGCTATGTTGATGATGGCAATTTCTTTTGTTATTGCGATAATAATTTTTGCGTTGATAATAAAAAAAAATTACCTACAAGTAAGCTTTGGCGTAAAATAATTTTGACAAAGACATCTTCTAGTGAAGAAGGTTATGTAAGTAGCGTAGATTATTCGAGATATTTGCATAAAGAAGGGATTGTTTTGACAGAACTGAGACCTTCTGGAAGTGTGAAAATCGATGATGATGTATTAGATGTTGTATCTGAAGGTAGTTATATCAGTAAAGGCGAAAAAATTCGTGTAGTAAAAATTGAAGGTATGCGTATTATTGTACGTAAAATTTAAAATAAATTTAAGGAGGATTAATCATGGAAGCGATTATCGGTTCTGGTTTTATCGTAGTAATTGTCATTGTGGCGATTATGTTATTTTTGCATTTTGTACCTATAGGATTGTGGATTTCAGCATTAGCATCAAATGTTCATGTAGGTATATTTACATTAGTTGGTATGAGAATGCGTAGAGTTCCGCCACAAAAAATTGTATTGCCACTAATAAAGGCAAATAAAGCCGGATTAAATGTCAATGTAAATCAACTTGAAGCGCATTATTTAGCTGGCGGTAATGTGGATAAAGTAGTCGATGCACTCATTGCTGCTCATAGAGCGCAAATACCACTTCCATTTGAACGCAGTGCAGCTATTGACCTTGCAGGTCGTGATGTATTAGAAGCAGTACAAATGAGTGTAAATCCAAAAGTCATTGAAACACCTGTTGTATCTGCTGTGGCTAGAAATGGTATTGAATTAAAAATTAAAGCAAGGGTTACAGTTCGAGCTAATATTGATAGATTAGTCGGTGGTGCTGGTGAGCCTACAATTATTGCTCGTGTTGGTGAAGGGATAGTAACATCAGTTGGTTCTTCAGAAGCTCATACAGATGTACTTGCTAATCCAGATGATATATCTAAAACTGTACTTGGCAAAGGTTTGGATGCAGGAACAGCTTTTGAAATTTTATCCATTGATATAGCCGATGTTGATGTAGGCAGAAATATCGGTGCAGAACTTCAGACAGACCAAGCAGAAGCTGATAAACGTATAGCTCAAGCAAAAGCCGAAGAAAGACGTGCTATGGCTGTGGCTAAAGAACAGGAAATGAAAGCATATACGCAAGAAATGGAAGCTCGTGTAGTTGAAGCTCAATCAGAAGTTCCACACGCATTAGCAAAAGCTCTTCGTGAAGGTAAACTCGGTGTAATGGATTATTATAATTTAAATAATATCAATGCTGATACGCAAATGCGAGAAGCAATAAGTAAAACAGGAGATAGTACAGTCCCACAAGGACAAGTACCAATAAAATAATTTATCATGGAAGGATTAGCACCTTTTCTGCTCTTTTTGTTTTTTATGATAATAAATATCTATACTGGCCAAAAACGTAGAGAGCAAAAAAAGAAACAAAAACAAGAATTTCCTGATATATATGATAATCCACCACCAAGACAAAATAGAAAAAGAAATCTTGATTATATGATGCAAAGCCAAAGGTGAATAATGATAATATTGAAATTGTGGCAAATGATTTACAACAAGAAAAAATAAATGATTTAACACAATATATCGATAAATATGAACAGGATTTGCAAAATAGATATCAAGAAAAATTAAAGCAAAATAGAACTAATCTACAGGCAAAAGATTTTATTCAACAAACAGAGATAAAAGCTGTAGATAAGGATAAAAAAATACAAATAGATATTGAAAAAGAGCATATAATAAAAGCAATAACGTATGCTCAAGTTTTAGAACAACCAAAATCACTGCAATATTTAAAGCGATTTGGTATAAAACGCGTAATTCATAAAGATTAAAATAAAGCTATAATCATTAGGAATTTTAAGAAAAATAAAATTTTGTAATGGTTATAGCTTTTTTTATTTATATAATTTATAATAGAAAAGGATTGATTTTCATAAAAGTTGAATAAGAAGTCTTTAAGTAATTTTTTGGTAAAAAGATTTAGCACTATAGAATGAATATGTTATAATGAGAATATGACTATTACTTTAAAAATAATGGAGGGCGAATGCTTTTGCCAAATTTTGCAGAAATAAAAATACCTTTTCAAGACAGAGCAGAAACAATTGGTATTCTTGGTGAAAATGATGAATTTTTGCGAGTTTTAAATGATAGTTTTGCCTGTCGTATTGTTGGTAGAGGTACAGATTTATCAATCAATGGTGAAGAAGGAGAAGTAAATGCTGCCAGTCAAGTTATTGAAGCTTTGCTTTTATTGTATAGACAAGGTACAAAGCTTACAATGCATGAGGTTAGATATAGTATAAAACTGGTTAAAGCAGGTCAATCTAATGAATTAAAATCTTTATTCACAGATGTATTGACTGTTACTTCAAGAGGAAAATGTGTTCGACCAAAGACTATTGGACAGAAAATTTATATTGATGCTATTCGTCGTCATAGCATAACTTTTGGTTTAGGTCCAGCTGGTACAGGGAAAACTTATTTAGCTGTAGTCATGGCTGTTATGGCACTTCGCAATAATGAAGTAGATAACTTATTTTGACTCGTCCAGCAGTTGAAGCAGGAGAACGTTTGGGCTTTTTACCTGGTGATTTACAAGAAAAAATCGATCCATATTTAAGACCGCTATATGATGCATTACAAGATATTTTAGGTTTAGAAGCTTATCAAAAATTATTAGCTAGAAATATCATTGAAATAGCACCGCTTGCATATATGCGTGGTCGCACATTAGAGAGAGCTTTTGTCATCTTAGATGAAGCTCAAAATACTACACCTAGACAGATGAAGATGTTTTTAACTCGTTTAGGTTTTGGCTCAAAAATGGTAGTAAATGGTGATTTGAGTCAGATTGATTTGCCAAGAGGTAGTGGCTCAGGTTTGACACAGGCGACAAAAATATTAGATGGATTAGAAGGTATTTCTGTGATACATTTTGATGATAGAGATGTTATTCGTCATGATGTTGTTGCACGAATTATTAGAGCTTATGATGCTTATGAAGCTGCTAATCCGCCTAGTGAAAATAAAGATAAGAATTTCTATAAACATAGTTGATAAAGTAATAAATAGCAAAATTAATTTACTAAATGGGAGATTTTATTATGGAAATAATTTTAAGCAATTTACCTGAAAATCTTGAAGTAGATGAAAAATTAAGTGATACAGTGAAAGAAGCTGTAGAAAAAGTTGGTCAATTATATGCTTTAGATAATGCAGAAGTGAGCATTACGCTTACAGATAATGAACATATTCATGAAATAAATCGTGAATATAGAAAAGTGGATAGACCAACAGATGTAATATCTTTTGCTTTGAATGAAGGTGATGAACCTAATATTGAAGGAGAAATTCCTGTAAATATGTTAGGTGATATTATTATTTCTGTAGAAAAAGCGATAGAACAAGCTGGTGATTATGGTCATAGTGTTCGTCGTGAAATAGCATTTTTGACAGTTCATGGTATGCTTCATTTATTGGGATATGACCATATAGAAGAAGCTGACCGTGTAGAAATGCGAAAAGAAGAAGATTTTGTTATGGAACAATTAGGAATAAGTAGAGATTAAAAAGGAGTTAATTTTTTGGAGAATAAACATTTTAAATCAGGTTTTGTAGCAGTTATTGGTAGACCAAATGTAGGAAAATCTACATTGATAAACAGTCTTATTGGACAGAAAATAGCGATAATGTCTGATAAACCACAGACTACACGTAATAAAATTATGTGTGTATTGACTACAGATAATGAACAAGTAATTTTCTTAGATACGCCAGGTATTCATAAACCTTTGCATAAATTAGGTGAATACATGGTAAAAGCAGCAGAAGGCACATTAAAAGAAGTTGACGCTATTTTATTTGTTGTTGATGCTACTGAAGATTTAGGTGGCGGTGAACGTTATATTATGGAACGTTTGCAAGCTACAAAAAAACCAGTTATTTTGATTGTAAATAAATTGGATTTAATTGATAGACAATCCGTATTGCCGATAATTGAAAAATATACAAAAGCATATGATTTTGCAGGTGTAGTGCCAATTTCTGCTAAAGAAAAAATGAATTTGGATAGCTTACTTGCAGAATTAAATAAATATTTACCAGAAGGGCCACAGTATTATCCAGCAGATACAGTAACTGACCAACCAGAACGTTTGATAGCTGCGGAAATGATACGTGAAAAGGTACTTCATTTGACTCGTGATGAAATACCACATGCTATAGCTGTAGATATTGAGGAAATGAAATCCCGTGCTAATGATAAAGTTTATATTCGTGCAACTATCTATGTTGAACGTGAATCACAAAAGGGAATTGTCATTGGTAAACGTGGTGCATTATTAAAAGAAATAGGGGCATTAGCTCGCAAAGATATCGAGACAATGCTTGGCTCTAAAACTTATTTAGATTTGTGGGTAAAAGTCAAGAAAGATTGGCGCGACCGCAGTAATGTACTTCGTGAATTAGGTTTTAGAGATTGATAAAGGAAGACGTGCTTAACATGATGAATAGATTATCACATTATTTTATTAATGGGCTTATAGTATTAGTACCAATTGTTATAACTTACTTTGTAATTGCTACAGTATTTGCTTTAGTAGAAGGTATAGTAGAAAGTTATATACCACTTAAATTTCCAGGTGCAGGTGTAGCCTTATTAATTATCGTTATTTTAGTTGCTGGCTGGATAACATCAACTTGGACATGGGCTTCTCAGCGAATTATCAGCTATTTTGAAACAGTAGTAGATAAAATTCCAGTTGTAAAATTTATTTACAATAGTGTTAAGCGTGTTTCTACAATGTTATTTGAATCAAAAACGATGTTTAGTCAAGTCGTTTTAATTCCTTATCCACATCCAAATGTAAAAACTATTGGATTTTTAATGCCAAAACCATCATCATTACTTGCTCCATATTTAAGTAAAGATGAAGAATATGAATCTGTATTTTTGCCATGGAGTTTAAATATGACTTCTGGATTTAATGTATTTGTACCCAAAAAAGATATAATTTATGTGGATATCTCTGTAGAAGATGCTTTTCAATATATATTGACAGCTGGTGGTGTAATGCCAGGTGCTGATGTAAAAGCAGATTTAGCTAAAATACAAGAAGTTAAGGAAAAAATGGAAAAAGCTCAACAAGAAAAAAATATGGATTCTGTTGAAAACAAGTAAAATATTAAAAGGGAAAATAAACTAATATGGCTATTTATACAACAGAAGTATTAGTTTTAGGTGTAAAAAATTGGGGTAACGCAGATAAAATCGTTACCCTTTTATCACCTACTTATGGAAAAATAACAGCAGCAGCATATGGTTGTCGACGTCCTAAAAGTCCATTAGCAGCATCTATGCAGCCATTTTCATGGTTAGATATTCAATTATCTAAAGGTGAAAAGATGGATACAGTTCGCCAATGTGAACATAAAGGATTTTTTTCTGATTTATATGAGGATTTGACGGCAATGGCATATGCTTCTTTTATTGCAGAATTAGCTAAAGAATTATGCAGTGAAGATGAACCACAAGCAGAGATTTATGAAAAATTATTAAAGATTTTGCCTTGTCTAACAAAATTTAATCCTCGTATTTGTGCTTTGGCTAGTGCTTATCAGATTTTTGAATATACTGGCTGTCAACTTCATTATAGTCAGTGTGCATTATGTGGAAGTAAAATCGAAGGCGATTGTCATTTTGATGCCATGCAAGGTGGAGCAATCTGCACATCTTGCAGTCAAGGAAAGCAGATAAATTATCCATCTTCTGTAAGATTATTTATAGAGCATCTTTTACATTTAGATTGGGATAATCCACCTAAATTTCAAGTAAAAGGTATTGATTTAATAAATGCTGAAAAAATTCTATTAGATTATATACAATCCTTAATTGGCAAGCCTTTTAAATCGCTTACTTTTATTAAGCAAGTTACAAGTTTATCGTAAATAAATTTTATAAAAATATTTGCAAAATTTATTCAAAAAAGCAGGATTTTTAGCTATATATATAGAATATAACTAATATAAAATAACTTGAAAATATATTATAATCAAGGCATCAAGGAGGGTTTGGTTATGGATAACGTAAAACGTATTTTAGTTCCAATCGATAGCTCTGAAATTGCTGAACGTGCTATGCAACAGGCTATAAAAATTAATCGCTTTAATGAAGCAGAAGTTCATATTCTATATGTAGCAGATATTAATAAGTTAGCAATTAATGCTTATTTATCTGGTAACGTATTGATTGAAATTGAAAAAGCAGGTCAACGTATTTTAAATGCAGCAAAAGAATTGTTCCCAGAAGGAATGAAAATTGTTTGTGCATATAGAACTGGAGACCCAGCTGAAGCAATTAGAGATTATGAAAAAGAAATTTCTGCAGATTTAATTGTTATGGGTAGTAGAGGTTTAGGTCTTGTACGAGGTGTATTGCTTGGTAGCGTAAGTAAATATGTGTTAGAACATGCCAAATGCCCAGTTTTGATTGTAAAATAATATAAATATTAATTAAAAAACTAACCCCAATAATTAGTACATTCTAGTTATTGGGGTTTTTGTTTTGTATTGAATTTAATTTGTATTAATAGGGTTAATATCCACTGTTATATTTTTATCAATATCTACTTTACATTCACGCAAATAATTTCGTAAGGTATTTAAATCATTTGTTTTTAATAGTAAATTAAAGCGATACATTCCTTTGAAATTTGCGATTAAAGATGGAGCAGGACCCATGACAATAATATTTTTATTATCTTGGAATTTATCTTTGATGAGTTTTTTTAAATTTTGTGCTTTAGTTAAAGCATTTTCTTCATTTTCGTCTTGAATTATTAATTTTATGAGTTGACAGAAAGGCGGATAATACATAGCTTTACGCAATAAAATTTCTTCATTATAAAAATGATTATAATCTTGTTGAATACCGCATTGTACAGCATAATGTTCTAAATTATACGTTTGTACAATTACTTGTCCACGTTTATTTTTTCTACCAGCACGACCAGCCGTTTGAGTTATTAAACCAAAACAACGTTCCCCTGCTCTAAAATCTGGTAAATTTAGGCTAGAGTCTGCACTTATGATGCCAACAGCTGTTACAGTAGGTATATCATGACCTTTAGCAACCATTTGCGTACCTAATAAAATATCATATAGACCAGCTTTAAATTGCTTTAAGATATCTAGATGAGCGAATTTTTTGCCAGTAGTATCTCTATCCAAGCGAATTATTCTAGCTTGGGGAAATAAAGTGGATAATTCTTCTTCAAGTTTTTCTGTTCCTGAGCCGAAAAATTTAATATATTTACTATTACATTTTGGGCAAATAGTAGGAACAGTTTCTGTGATATCGCAATGATGGCATTGTAAGATGCCACGACGATGATAAACAAGAGGTAAACCGCAGTATTTGCATTTGATAACATGACCGCAAGCTCTGCACATTACAAAAGTAGAAAAACCTCTGCGATTTAACATGATGATAATTTGTTCTTTTTTGGCTAGAGTATCTGCAATTAATTCTTTTAATTTTAAAGAAATGATTTTTCGATTGCCCATGCGTAGTTCTTCACGCATGTCCACTCCTTCAATATATGGTAAAGGGAGGTTATCTATTCGATTAGGCATTTTTAATAAAACATATTCGCCTATTTGCGCTTTGTAATAACTCTCTAAAGAAGGTGTAGCACTACCCATGATTAAAGTAGCATGATAAATTTCAGCCATTTTTTCAATGATATCATGACTGTGGTATCGAGGTGATTCATCTTGCTTATATGAAGGGTCATGTTCTTCGTCCATTACAATTAAGCCTAAATCTTCAAATGGAGCAAATAATGCTGAACGAGCTCCAATGATGATACCTACCTGTTTAGTGCGAATTCGCCAAAATGTATCATTTCTTTCTCCAACGGATAATCTACTATGAATAACAGCGACATCATCAGTAAAATATTCTTTAAAGGAAGTTACTAATTGCCCTGTAAGGACGATTTCAGGAACTAATATAAGGACTTGTTTACCTAAAGCACGTGCTTTTAAAGCCATTTCTATATAGATTTGAGTTTTGCCACTACCTGTAACGCCATATAGTAAAAATTTTTTGCTTGCCTTGATGTTGAGCTATTTCTATATTTTTTAAGGCTGTCATTTGGTCTGATGTCAGTTTTTTATCTGTATTTTGTTTAGTAGTTATTTGGTGATAACTATCTCGCAATATTTGTTTCTTTTCTAATTTTATATAGTCTAAATCAGCAAGTGCTTTTAGTGTAGGTAGAGAGATTTTTTCATTTGCTAAATCTTTAGTAGAAGCTTCTTTTATTTTAGCTAAATATAATAGAGCTTTTTTTTGAGCTGGTTTATTTTTTAAAGTTGCTAAAATATCATCATTAACTGTTACATTTAAAGAGGCATAAGTGATATAAATTTTATTAGCTTTTGTTTTATAAGTATAATCTCGGATAATTAGTTTTTTGGCGATGAGTTTATCTAGTAAAGAAGATAAATTATCAATTGTATTGAATTTATGTCGTAAAGTCAATAAAT
>ENA-OQER01000162-OQER01000162.1-human-gut-metagenome-genome-assembly--contig:-NODE-162-length-36527-cov-9.289148_pt1 | contig 36527 bp, 39 predicted proteins | sample MGYA00242797_ERZ504639 | MGnify/ENA primary metagenome ERZ504639 (study PRJEB26092, sample SAMD00036306) | human gut metagenome | host: Homo sapiens | study: EMG produced TPA metagenomics assembly of... | reverse complement strand
CAACTTTTAAAGTGTGAAATCGAGGGCGAGGGAATACCGACTAAAGGAACTCCGCAAGGGGGAATACTTTCTCCGTTATTATCTAATATAGTGTTAAATGAACTTGACTGGTGGATAAGTGACCAGTGGGAAACTTATATGCCACGAAAGGGAAATAACAAAGGTTTTGCAAACTATGCCAGACAATACACAAATCTGAAAGACGGATATATAGTGCGTTATGCAGATGACTTTAAAATAATGTGCAGAACATATCCAGAAGCACAGAGGTATTACCACGCTGTAGTGGATTTTCTGAATAACAGACTAGGATTGGAAATCAGTCCAGAGAAGTCTAAGGTAACAAATCTGAAAAAGAATTCATCTGATTTTCTTGGATTCAAAATCAAAGCAGTGCCACAGGGAAAATCAAAGTATGGTTATGTTGCAAAAACAGATATGTGTGAAAAAGCCTTGAAAAAATCAAAAGCTAATTTGAGACAGAAGATTCTTGAAATACAGAATCATACAAATGCAGAGGAAGTAAAGAAGTATAACAGTGCAGTCACTGGAATACAGAATTACTATCGGATTGCAACGAATGTTTATAACAATCTCACAGAGGTTGATTATGCTTTATTACGAACCCGTAACAACAGGTTAAGGAAGAAGCAAAGATAGTCAGATTTGTGAAACTCCAAGTGATTTCAAAAAGAAAACAACAGGAATCAGAGACTGTAAGAAGATTTACAGGATTATGGATATTCATATGTTGCCGATTACAGGTGTGCATCATAAATCTCCAATGAATTTTTCACAGGAGATATGCAATTATACTGAAAAGGGCAGAAAGAAAATTCATAATAATCAGAGAGCAGTGGAAAGTAGTAAACTGAAAGCATTTCAGATGTTTCTAAATGATGAAGATACTATTGAATTTAGAAATAATATGGTTTCAAAGTTCGTGGCACAGTATGGGAAATGTTACATTACTGGAAATGAATTAGAGCCAGAAAATGCAGTCGGTATCAGAATAAAACCAAGAGAAAGAAATGGTACTGACGATTATAGCAATATCGTTATTGTTAGTAAAGCTTGTTATTCCACTTATTGAAGATACAAATGCTGATTACTGTAGTAGCCTTTCGGAAAAGCAGAAAGTGGAAGCTGAATCGACTAAGACGAGCTAGAAAACTTAAACCTGTCAAAGGAACTTGTAAACTTGCTTGAACACGAGGGAACGCCGTATGCGGTGAAAGTCGCACGTACGGTGTGAGTCGGGGGAAAAGTTGGAGATAATTTCAAAGGCTTACCTATCGACATAATACTTTGATATTGCCGAGACCTATGGCGGAACTGTAGTAAATATGTCTACCTACACGGATAACTATGTGAATCCGCTGGAGATGGATGTATGGAGCCTTGATCCGAATGATTCCAAGGGAATGGTAAGAGAAAAGGGCGAGTTTATGCTTGGACTTTGTGAGCAGTGTATCGGGGACAGCTTAAATTCAAGACAGAAGTCAATCATTGACCGCTGTGTGAGAAAGCTGTATATCGATATTGCAAGAAGCAAAGAGAAGTATATCCCGGTGATGAGTGATTTTTACGATATCCTTATGGCACAGCCGGAGGACGAGGCAAAGGACATTGCACTGTCACTAGAGCTTTTCGTAAATGGTTCCCTAAATATCTTCAATCACCAGACAAATGTGGATGTGGATAACAGATTCACAGTATATGGCATCAGGGACTTAGGTACAGAGCTTAGTCCTATCACAATGCTTGTTATGATGGAGTCCATTCAGACAGGATTGTTGAGAATGGTAAGCGAGGCAAGGCAACATGGCTCTATATTGATGAGTTCCATGGGGCGAGACGTTCTGTTGCTTAACAGGCAACGGGGTCAGCAGTGCCCGTCGTAAGACAAAACTGCTGATACAACTGATATGGTGTTGTTCAAATGAGTGGGTAACGCCACAAAGGGACACACACAAACTGCCCTCTGCATGAGTAGCGGTGTAATGCGAAGTGTGGTAATAGCTAGGCTGAAGAGCAAAAAGCCAATCCTAACAGGGAGTTACATTAAGAAATATTGAAAACATTGGTTTAAAAGTGGCTAGAGCCACCTGTGGAAGAAATATTGTAATAATGTATGAGCTGAGGAAACGTCTGTAGAGGTACAGGCTGTTGGTTATTATGTAGTGAAGCTGTATAAGGTGAGTATCCACAGAAGTGGGGACGAACTGACGATTTAAAGGGTCTAAAATTCGAATACGTCGAAAGGCGTATGCCAATGGTTTGGCGTTAATTACCGATGAGTAAGGGCGTGGAAGTGAAAATCGGGATACTGTTACAGGCAGTATAAATTAGCAGGCTCAAAGGAGGCACCTAAGTACAGTATATTGCACCATATTGGAACGTCGAAAGCAACGAACAGATAGCGGTTACACACGCAATGACCTGTTGGTAAGGAAAGCATTTTTGTATAACTTACCTTTATTGTTGTGAGAGCGGAGGCACGAGCGTTGAAGCTTCTGTAATGGAAGTGGAGCAACAGCCTCTAGTGGGATGGTTAGTATAGGAAGCTAACCAATAAAAAGAGTTTATAAAATAATGTAGTTAGCATTCATAGGTTCGAGTATGACTAAAAGAAACAAAGGCTTACGAGAGTGAGGTGATGTTGACTATGCAAAGAAAGGACTTGTTAAAGAAAAGCAGTATCCGTAATGCCGAGTACTACGACATGATTGGAGTACAGGACAAACTTTATGCGGAGAGTGCAAAAGGAAGAGTATTTACAGATTTAATCAGTATTATATGTTCTGATGCCAATATTAAGATGGCTTATCGTAACCTCAAGGGTAATGATGGAAGCAATACACCAGGTGTCGATGGAATGACATTTGAAAATCTGTGTGGTATTTCGGAAATGGAATTGATAGCAAGGTAAAAGGGAAAATACTTAATTACCAGCCCAAAGCAGTAAGAAGAGTATATATCCCAAAACCAAACGGAAAAAAGAGACCATTGGGAATACCTACTGTGATAGACAGAATAGTTCAGCAAAGTGTTTTGCAGATATTAGAGCCGATATGTGAAGCAAAGTTTATGATAAAAGTTACGGTTTTAGACCAAATCGAAATACAAAAAATGCTGTGGCTATGTGTTATAAATATGCACAAAGAGACGGTTTTCATTTTGTGGTGGATGTGGATATCAAAGGTTTCTTTGATAATGTCAATCATGCAAAACTGTTAAAGCAGATATGGACTTTAGGAATACAGGACAAAAATCTTTTATGTCTCATTGGAAAAATGCTAAAAGCACCCATAGAAGATAAAGGAGAACGCTTTGTACCTGATAAAGGAACACCACAAGGCGGAGTGCTTAGTCCATTATTGGCTAATATTGTTCTTAATGAATTAGATTGGTGGATTGCCAGTCAATGGGAAGAAATGCCAGTACATCATGCTTTACCAAGTGATACCTATCCTAATAAGAATGGTACACTGAACAAAGGAAATCTGTATAAAAAGCTAAGGCAGTCTAAGTTAAAGGAATGTCATATCATCCGTTACGCTGATGATTTTAAGATATTCTGCAAAACGTATGGAGAAGCGGTCAGATTAAAATATGCTGTTGAAGAATGGCTGATGGACAGACTCAAGTTGGAGACATCCAAGGAGAAATCTAGGATAACAAATCTAAAAACAGGATACAGTGAGTTTTTAGGAATAAAATTCAAGCTTATTCGCAAAAGTGGAAAGTGGGTAATAAAGTATCATATGACAGATAAAGCCATTACCAGTCAGCAGAAGAAGTTGAAAAAAGCCATTGCGGAAGCTTGTAGGTCACATTCATTGGAGCAGTCACAGCACAGCGCCATAATTGCTTACAATCAGATGGTTGTAGGTATGCATGAGTATTACAATATGGCAACTATGATATGTGCAGATGTTCATAAAATATTTCCATCGATAGACAGGACAATGAAAACAAGGCTTAATACGAAACAGTCGCTAACTAAAGAAGTACCGAAAAGCGAAAAAGGGGGCATGGATGAATACTTTTATCAAAAGTATCAGAAATCGAAACAAGTACGCTTTATTAATGGTATGGTGGTTGTGCCTGTGGCTTATTGTAAAACCTGTAACCCTATGTGCCATAGCCCGACAGTAAACCGTTATACACCAGAGGCAGAGCGGAAATACACAGAATGTTACTGAAAGATGCATATATTGATGTTTTACTACAACTCGGCAGAGATAACAGTACAGCAGAAGTATAGAGTTTTGTGATAACAGACTTGCACGCTTCGTGGCGGTAAAAGGTAAATGTGAAATATCTAGGCAACAGCTGTTATTTGATAATGTTGTATGTCACAGATTTATACCTAAAGAACAGGGTGGAACAGATGAATATAAAAATCTTAGGATAATTCATAAGGATGTTGCACAGCTAATTTATGAAACAGATGTAAATACAATCTATAAACTAATTGAGAAAACAGGATGTAGAGAAAGCACAAAATTAGCAAAACTTAACAAGTGGCGTAAAAAATGTTGGGCGAGAGCCTATCAATCTAATAACGCTAAAACAGTCTTTGAAATAACTGCATTAACAATAAAGGAACTCTTCCCATGGAACGCCGTGTGCAATGAAAGTTGCTTGCACGGTGTGGCTCGGGGCGAAAGGCGTGAAAGCGTCTGACCTATCGAGATTTCTGCTTAATTCCGAGTATTCTGCAAAATATCTGCAGCAGCTCTGGAAGAAGGTAAGAAAGCAGGGAGGTCTTTGTACCGGTATCACGCAGAATGTTGTCGATCTGTTGCAGAATTACACAGCAACCACAATGCTTGCAAACTCTGAGTTTGTGGCACTTTTAAAGCAGGCGAATACAGACAGTTCCAAGATGGCGGAGGTTATCGGAGTATCAGAGGCACAGCTTAGATTTGTAACCAATACTGCATCTGGAATGGGACTTATCAAGTGTGGTTCTGTGGTGATTCCGTTTGATAATCAGATAAGTAAGGATACGGATTTGTATAAGCTGTACAATACCAACATTCACGAGATAATTGAGATGAAAAAGCATGCAAATGAAAAATGTTAATTCTTTATGAAGTCATGAATTTTGGATTGACATATTTTCATATGACAGGTAATATAATATTAAAGACAGGCAACTTGAGTGTCTGCCAAGCGGCAAAGTAAGGTGTTGTGCCAGAGAGCAGTGCCTTATGAGCTTTATAAGGGTTTGACATTTACCACAATCTGGCTAGAGGTTAATCCTCGAAAGAAAATGTTAGAAGGGCTCTGCTTATGCAGAGCCTTTCTTAATCTAAGGATGTAGTGGAGAACTGTAATGAGGAATGTTTTAGATTGCATAAATGCATTTATTCCGCTATTATCAACCGAATATGAGCTTGTACTAGGGAGAAAAGGTGTTTCAGTTACATTAAGAATTTCATTTGATAAAAAAGATTGTTTTCATCTTATGGGATTACAATATCTGGTAGACAGACCTGAATTGAGCCGAGACAGAGGCAGAGTATTTGATGAGATAGCAGATGGAACAATTACAATTGAAAAAATAGAGTCATCAGATTTTTATAATAAGATAGAGCAAAGAGTTCATTTCCTGCCATTGCTTGAACAAATGATTGATAGTAATGATACTGTGTTTAAGTATAATAAGAAAGCAAATATGTATTCAATGATTGAGGCTGATTATCTTATGGAAAACAACGTGGAGAGCAGGAATCTATTTTTGTTTTTATCTAATGATGAAGGAGATAATTATTTCTGTCGTTCATTTTTCCAGAGGAAAAGATGGATTATTCAAAAAATCAAGCATCGTGGACACTTCTTTATAAGAAAAAGATTGATTTATCAACCAGAATAGAGACAGTTCTTTACAATAGAATCAAATAGATTTTTACATAAGCCATTTGGACTAATCATCCAGATGGCTATTTTTTTACCCATTTTTGGGTAATGGATGTAGAAAGAAGGTGAGAACAATGAAGATAAAGAAAGTGGATGACAAACCAATGGTCATTCACACCAAGGAGAAAGCCAAGATTCATGCCCACGAGCCAAAGGGTGCCAAGATTAAAGGCAGCAACATCTATACAGTAGAGAGAGGTCCGAAAGTGCATGATGCTAAAGCCAATGAAATGGATAAAAAAGCATCTGCAAAATTAATGCTTCAGAAAAGTGCTGGTGGAAAGCGTACTTATAGAAAGAGTACCATTCATCAATCGGAGGCTAAGGATAAAGGTCTTTCTAGGTTTAAGCGTAACATCAGAGAGTCAGGAACTTCCATCAAGACCAAGAACACCAATCTTCACATTGCAGGAAGAACAGGAGCACTTGCAGCTGGGGCAGTAACAGAACAGGTGGAAGGCGGGCATGAGGTATCGCAGGCAGCATATCTTGCATATGAATCAAGCCGACCTGTTACCGGAACTGCTTCCAAGGGTGCAGCACTTTTCAGGAAAAAAGGCGGCAGCGAGGCAAGAAAGCGTATCAAGAAGGTAGAGGCAGGAAAGAAGCTGGCAAAAAGGACAGCAAAGAAAGCTGCCAAAGATACTGCCAAGACTGTAGCTAAAGAGACGGCAAAAGAAACAGCAAAGACTACTGCCAAGGTTGCAACAAAAACTGCGACAAAGGCAGCTGCTACGGCGGCAGGAACAGCGGTTGCACCGGGAGTTGGCACGGCAATCGGCATGGCAGCCGGATATGCTGCAGGTGTGTCCATAGAGGTCAAGGATGAAAAGATGACAAACCGGAGCAGGAAGATAAAGTTCTTTCTGGATAAGATGAAAGCACAGGAGAATCAGACGGATAGTGTGGCAAAGCTGGTAAAGGATCTGATTGTGCGAAAAGCGATCACCTGGGTAAAGGCAGCTGCACCGATTATCGGACTGGTGCTGTTGTTACTTGTTCTTGTAGTTGCCATGATTGCTGTTCCGGTTATTGCGGCGATAGCAATCCTTTACAATTCTCCATTTGCTTTATTCCTGCCACCACTTGAATCAGGAGATACCGTGCAGACAGTAACGAGTGCTTATGTGCAGGAGTTTAACCGGGATGTGAACACGAAAGTGAATGAGCATACCGGATATGACCTTGGAGAGCTTGTATATGTGGATTATGAAGGTATGGAAGAAAACCCAAGCAATTACTATGACATCATGGCAGTCTATATGGTCAAGCATGGTGTCGGAGATACTGCAACAGTCATGAATGACACTTCAAAAGGATGGCTGCAGGCAGTTGTAAATGATATGTGTTCATACACCACAAGCACAGGAACAAAGGATGTGGAAGAAACAGATGCAGACGGTAATGTAACGACTGTCACGAAGTCTGTTCTGTATGTGAATGTCACACTGAAATCGTACAGAGATATGATTTCGGTCTATGGATTTAATTCTGATCAGGTGGAAATGCTTGAGCAGATCATGAGTCCGGAGTTTATGGGACAGCTTGGATATGCCGGAAGCGGAAGTGGCGGCGGAGGCGGAAGTCCGGGAGTAAGCTCCATGACTGAGGATGAAATCAATGCCATCCTAAACGAAATTACAGACAGCAGGCAGAAAACAGTCTGCTCCTATGCACTTCACAGAGTTGGCTTCCCTTATAGTCAGGATTTAAGAGACAGCGGTAACTATTATGACTGCAGCTCCTTAGCCTATTATTCATGGAAAGATGCAGGCGTGGATATTAGTTACGGCGGTGCAACCACAGCGGCAGCGGAGGCACAGGGACTGGATGAAGCCGGAAAGACAGTCTCTTTTGATGAGTTACAGCCGGGAGACCTTATTTTCTACAGCTTTACAAGTAACGGTAGATACAAAAACATCAGCCATGTGGCAGTATATGTCGGTAATGGCAAAGTGGTAGAAGCACTTAATGAAAATCTTGGTGTGGTTTACCGGGATGTGGCAAGCACAGGAAAGATTGTTGTGATAGGAAGACCATAACAGGAAATTTACAGAGAGGGCATAGTCCCTCTCTGAGACTGGAGGTAAGAATGGATTTAAAAGATATGCTACTGGTAACAGAAAACGACAGGGGAACAGAGACAAATATGCTGATGACTCTGGATGATTATAAGAGTTTTATAACAGTTGATGACATGTCAGAGCTTGCAGACAATTTGTTGCAGCTTGGAAGGACACTTGGTGAAGCAGGTAACTTCGCAGAGTATTACAGGGCAGCAAATGTAACTGTATCTGCGAGATTCTGTCTGGATGATATTCAGCTGGGACATTTTCTTCAGGGGTTTTATAACGATTCCAAAGAATTTCGGTTTGATAAAGAAGCCAGTTCTTCTGAATGTGTTGCAAAACTTAAGGAGATTGGAATGACCGATAAGGCTGGGTGGATGATTTTAACCTGCATTATGAAATGGAGAACCGCTCATTTGAAAGGGGACAGACATTTCATAACTTCAATGACCATGATTATATGGTGCTTGAAGCATTATCACCAAGAAATCTTGTGGTGATGGATATGAAGTCAGGTTCTCTTACAATTGCCCTTGGTGCGACAGAGTATAAGCGTTATCCGAAGGATGAGAAGCCTACAAAGGACAATACCACAATCGGGGTATCGTGGGAGCATGGCATTTATCTAGGTTCCACACTCTCAACTACGAATTTCAAGGCATACAAGAGGGAGTATGGCACACCGGAAAAGATAGAGGATATCTATGATTACAGGGCAAAGCTAAAGCAGAAGTTCTATTTTTATCAGGATATGTCAAAGGATGATGATGTGCCAAAGAAGCTGCAGAATGATTTCCTTCACCAGATGTATGAGGATTTCGGAACGATTGAAGAAGACTGTTTTTACGACAGGCTGGAAGATGGAAAGTACGATGAGGGCTTTAAGGAAAGACAGGTAAAGGAAGAAAAGAGCCGGTGATGAGATTTTTACGGGAGGCGATATCATATGGAACAGGAATTTGATGTTGAGATAAAGGAAGTGCTTTCACGAGTACAGAAAGTAAAGGCAGAGTCGCTTGACGATGCCATCAATAAGGCAATGGATATGTATTATGCAGAGCAGATAGTCCTTGGAGCAGAGGACATGAAGGGAGTTGATTTTGCGCCTATAGGCGAAGGTCAGCTCCCTTCTTCATTAAAAGAAAACGGAGGAAGAGCAAGATGAAAAGTGATTCAACAACAGTAATTAAGAACATGGAGTTTTTAGTAAAGGAACTTCATAAGGAGTGGGACAGATCGGGTGCTTCTAAGGCATCCGTTATTATTTCCCTTGAGGAAGTAGATGGTATCAATGATAAGTTAAAAGAGATTATCTGTCAGACACAGAAGTCAGTCGATGAGGACGAGCTGACCTTTAAACAGAGCATTGCAAAATCAAAAGAGTGCTATGTGCTTCTTCGTGTGGTGCGTAAGATTGCAAAGAAAAAGGATAAATGCGAAAAACAGGTAATCGACAATGAATTTGCAATCGAGCTGGATAAGGATGAGTTAAAGCTATTTAAGGGATTGTTTGCAGAGATGTTTAAGTAGAGGAGGACAAAGGTATGGGCGTTGATATGAAGGTCAAAGCGATATACGATTCTGAGATTGGTAACATCACCAGATCAGAAAAGAACTGGAAGGATGTGTTAAAGGTCGCAGGTCAGTTATACCGCTATGAATTTGACAATATCGTTATGGTAACAGCTCAGAGACCTCCGGAAAAAAGCACACTCATGGCAGATTATGATACCTGGAAAAAGGTGGGAAGATATGTAAAGCGTGGTGCGAAAGGCTGCGCCATCTTCCGTCAAGGGCACTGAATCCACGCATGAGGTATATCTTTGATATCAGTGATACCGGAGGGAAGAATGTTAAGCTGACATGGGACCTTGAGGGAGAAAATCTTAAGGATTATGTGGATTTTCTTGTGTCAGAAGGTCAGATTGAGCAGTACGATAACAGCGACAGGGAGTCTCTAAAAAATATATTAAAACAGTTTACAGGAACAGATGTTTGGCTTATAATAAAAGAAGAGTTCGGAGACCGAATGACCGAGCTCATGCAGCTATCAGGTAGTGTGATAAAGGAAGAAAGTAAGAAACGCAATGGCTTACAGCAGGAAATGGACATGGAGCAGCTTGTATATGCAAGTGTCATGTATGCTGTAGGGACGAGATGCGGATTTGACTTATCTGTGCAAGAACAGGATTTCAGTCAGATCGTAAATATCAAAGACGAAGAGATCATTTACCGTCTTGGTTCCATTGTATGCGATGTCTCCTGTAGTGTTCTTAGAGAATTTAGTCGTAACTTAAAGGCAATCGAGAGCGAAAGGAGAATTGGATATGTTAGAAGAAATGACTTACAAGGAAGTGGACGGACTGCTTTATCCGCAGATAGAGATGCCGGACGAGACGGAGGATCTCACGAAGCTGGGCAAATACGGAAGGATGGCGATGAACTATCTCAAAGAGAACGAGCCGGCAAGATACAAGACGCTGATGAGATTCGGGAAGATGTACGAGAAGATGTCAGCGGTAGAGGAGGAAGCGAATCAGCTGTACGACCAGTTAGAGATGCAGTATCTGGCGAAGCACAAGCCACAGGATCCGTCATCGACAATGGAGATGTGGAAGATAAGAGAGCAGGCGAAGATGCAGGCAGAGGAAGTGGTACTGAATCAGATAGTGATGCGATTCCACTAGAATCAGATGATACAGAACTGAATAGGGAACTTGATGAAATCAATTCATTGGGTGTCAGTAAGGAAGCCGAATATACACAGGCTTCCTTTTTTTTCGACCAGAACGGGCAGGCAAGCATTGGCACCATTCATACTGAGGACGAAAACAATAATCAGTTTATGCGTCAGTTCGAGCAGGACAGAAAAGCTGCATTAGCAGGTAAATACAATTACCTGAATCCCAAAAAGTCTGCAACAGTACCAAGTGAGTATATCAAACAGGTGCTTATGGGAGGTACAGGTTTTATCGGTGGTAAGGGCAGGGTATGCAAGATTTTTGAAACAGAGATTGATGCAGGAACCAGAGCAAAGCGTATCAAAGCAGAATATGGTCAGGGAGGTGCAGGCTGGCCGGTTGACGGACTGGGACTGCACGGATATGACACATTTCATGGGAACGGACTGCGTTTTCAGTGGCGAGATGAGGATGGAGAGGTTGAAGGATATGTTTCATGGAAAGATATCGAAAAAGAGCTTGGTGTCCTTATTCTTACAGGGGAATACCAGCCTGAGACACCTCGTATTGATGAGCTTGCGATGGACGGACTCCGTGAGGATGATGAGGTCATTGATGCCGAATATCGGGAAGTGGAACCGGAAGAGGCAGAATCAGAGATTGATGATTATGCAATACCGGATGAGCCGGAGAGCTATGCTTCTAACAGAGATTATGTAAGTGCAAAAGGCATGACACCACAGGAAGCTGCCGATGAAGACCGCATGGTAACACAGGCAGAATATGGTGCCGAGATAGAAGCTGAAACATCTGAAAAAGATCCATCAGAGCTTAAGTATATTACACCGATTGATTATGCCAAGCGTATTGAGGAGCTTGATGAAGACCTGCGTGATGCGGCGGAGATTCTTGTAACAGATTGCAGCTGCTACACTCCGTTTAGGGCATTCCTTATGGATGTGGTGCAGTCTGATTTTGCATTTATGCCAAATAAACTTGACCTTATCAGGGATATTGCATTAGGGACAGATAATGCAGAAAGAAAGGCATATTCCAACAATAAGTATGGTCTTGTGGAGTACTCAATCAGAAGCGGATATGTGAAGATCAGCTATAAGAACAGGAATGGTGTGCGTAAAGAAGGTGCTCTCGATTGGCGTGAGTTATATGAAATCTTATCTTATATGGTAAAACAGCCATTTTACTGCGGAGAAGACCAGAAGAAGTATTATCAGGAGACAAAGCAGAAGGCTGACAGGGATAAGATGAATCCGGTCTATAAGAGATTCTTTGATATCGAGGATAGTGTAAAAGCCAATCGTCTTGAAACCAGGGAAAGAGCAATAGCGAATGGCTGGGAAACCAAGATTGATGAGAATGGACATGTGGTTTCAGATGATGCAGTATCAGTATCTGTGGATGATATTCAGGCTGATACAGAATCACAGGAAACTGTAGATTTTACACCAAAGCAGGAACCAGTACAGCAAGTAGAAAGTCTTGAAAATGAGAAGAATGTTGCCGGGCAGACGAAACACAATTTCCACTATAACCTCTGGGAAATGGAAAAAGGCGGTGCTAAGACCAGATACCAGTGGAATATGGATGCAATCCGCACTTTAAAGCAGATTGAATCAGAGAACAGGCTTGCCACACCTGAGGAACAGAAAACTCTGTCGAAGTTTGTCGGATGGGGCGGACTGTCACAGGCATTTGATGAGAATAACGCAGGCTGGAGCAAAGAATATGCAGAGCTGAAAGACCTTTTATCTGATGAGGAATACAGTGCTGCAAGGGCAACAGTAAATAACGCCTTTTATACTTCACCGGAGATTGCCATGTGCATAAATTCGGCACTTGTCCAGTTTGGTTTCAGAGGCGGCAATGTATTAGAGCCATCTATGGGTATCGGTAACTTCTTTGGAAGTATGCCGGCACCAATGCAGAGAAGCAAGCTGTATGGGGTGGAGATTGACAGCATTTCAGGAAGAATTGCAAAGCAGCTTTATCAGAATGCCAATATCAGTATCACAGGATTTGAGAATACCACATATCCGGATAACTTCTTTGATGTGGTTGTCGGAAATGTGCCATTTGGTGATTATAAGGTATTTGATCCAAAGTACAACAAGTATAACTTCCGTATCCACGATTATTTTCTGGCAAAAGCACTTGATCAGGTAAGACCGGGAGGCATGGTTGCAGTAATCACCACAAAGGGAACACTTGATAAGGCAAATCCTACTATCCGAAAGTATCTGGCTGAAAGAGCAGAGCTTGTGGGAGCAGTAAGACTTCCGAATACTGCATTTAAAGATAATGCAGGAACCGAAGTGACAGCAGATATCCTGTTTTTGCAGAAGAGGGAGAGAAAGATTGATATTGAACCTGACTGGGTACACCTTGGTGTAACTGAGAATGGCATTGCAGTCAACTCTTATTTTGCAGAGCATCCGGAAATGATGCTTGGTTCTATGAAATATGATACAAGGATTTACGGACAGGACAGCAGATATACAGTCTGTGTGAATAATGATGAGAACTTCAATATTTATGAAGCATTAAACAAAGCTATCGGTAATATCAAAGCACAGATGACAGATTTTGAGAGAGTGGCAGATGAGGCGGAGCAGACGGAGGAAGTTATTCCGGCTGATCCGGATGTGAGAAACTACACTTACACATTTTTTGAAGGAAAACTCTATTACAGGGAAAATTCCGAGATGGTAAAAAAAGAAGTATCACAGACTGCGAGGAGCGAATCCGAAGCCTTGATGAAATCAGACAGATAACAAGAGAGCTGATTGATATCCAGATGGATGGCTGCAGCGAGGAGGAGCTTTCTGATAAGCAGAGACTTCTTAATGTAAAATATGATGCATTTGTAAAGCAGTATGGCGCCATTACTTCAAAAGCAAACAGAATAGCTTTCAGGGATGACAGCGATTACCCACTTCTTTGCAGTCTTGAGGAAGTAAATGAAGACGGGGAGGTGAAAAAAGCGGATATGTTTTATAAGCAGACGATTAAGGCAAAGACTGTCATAGACAGGGTTGAGACTGCTGTGGAAGCATTAAATGTATCCGTCAATGAATTTGGATATGTAAACCTTGCCTATATGCTCTCTATCTATGAGCCGGATATTACAAATGCAAAGGAAGAGCTTGCAGAAAAGTCCGGACAGACAGCTGATGAGATAACGCTAAGTGATGATGCTTTGGCAGAACTTAGAAGGGCAGTTCTTGTGGAAGAGCTGGACGGACTGATTTTCCTCAATCCCGACCGCTACAACGAGAACAATCCCGATATCGGCTGGGAGACAGCAGACGAGTATCTTTCCGGAAATGTGAGAGACAAGCTTCGTGTAGCAAAGGCTATGGCAGCGGATACAGACAATCCACAGGCAGAAAGATTTGCAGGCAATGTGGCAGCACTTGAAAAGGTGCAGCGGAGTGGATTGAAGCCTCAGACATTGATGTAAAGATTGGTACGACATGGATTGAACCGCTTGATTATGAGCAGTTTATCTATGAACTTCTCAATACACCAAGACGTGCAAGAGCAGTCAGAAGCCAGTTTTACAATACAGGCATTCAGGTACACTTAAATAAGATGAGCATGGAATGGTTCATCGAGAATAAGAGCATGGATAAGCATTCAGTGGCAGCTACTAAGACCTATGGTACAAGCCGCATGGATGCTTATTCTATTTTTGAGGATACGCTGAATCTTAAAACTGTAACAGTAAGGGACAGGATTGATGACGGTGATGGCAAATATCATTACGAAGTCAATAAGAACGAGACAATGCTTGCAAGGGAAAAGCAGAACATGATCAAGGAGAAGTTCAAGGAGTGGCTGTTTGCAGAACCGGAGCGAAGACAGAAGTATGTGGAATATTACAACGAGACATTCAATAATATCCGTCTGCGTGAGTATGACGGAAGCCATTTACAGTTTCCGGGAATGAACCCGGCGATTGTGTTAAAGCCTCATCAGAAGAATGCGGTGGCAAGAATCCTTCTCGGAGGAAACACACTGTTGGCACACTGCGTTGGTGCCGGAAAGTCCTTTGAGATGATGGCTGCCTGCATGGAGCAGAAGCGACTTGGACTTGCCAATAAGACAATCATGGTTGTTCCAAAGCCGCTTATCGGGCAGACAGCATCAGAGTTTTTAAGGCTTTATCCGTCAGCAAATATCTTAGTTGCTACAGAGCGTGATTTTGAAAAGAGCCGCAGAAAGCAATTCGTATCAAGGATAGCAACAGGTGACTATGACTGTATCATCATGTCACACTCGCAGTTTGAGAAAATCCCAATCTCCGCAGAGAGAAAGGAGCGAATGCTTAACGAGCAGATTGATGAAATCAGCTATGCGATTGATGAGATGAAGGAGCGTAACGGAGAGCGATGGACTGTAAAGCAGATGGAAAGCCAGAAGAAAAAACTGGAGGAACAGCTGAAATCCTTGTCAGATGAGAGCAGGAAGGATGACCTTATTACCTTTGAGGAACTGGGTGTAGATTCTATTATGGTAGACGAAGCACATAATTTTAAGAACCTTGCGATTTTTTCCAAGATGAATAATGTGTCAGGTATCAGCAGCAGTGGAGCGAAGAAGTCAACGGATATGCAGCTTAAATGCCAATACCTATCAGAGATAAATGATGGCAGGGGCATTGTGTTTGCAACTGGTACACCGATATCCAATACCATGTGTGAGATGTATGTCATGCAGCTTTACTTACAGAAAGCGGCACTTGAAGAGAGGGGGATTTATCACTTTGATTCATGGGCGGCAAACTTTGGTGAAGTGACAACAGCACTGGAGCTTACTGTAGAGGGAAGCGGTTTCCGTTTTAAGAGCAGATTCAATAAATTTACAAATCTGCCGGAGCTTATGAATATCTTCCGTGAGATAGCAGATGTGCAGACCGCAGACATGCTTGACCTTGATGTGCCGGCTCTCCGTGGCGGCAAGCCTATTATAGTGGAGTCAGAGCCTGACTGGTATGTAAAACAGGTCATGGAAGACTTTGTTGTGAGGGCAGAGCGTATCAGAGGTGGTGGAGTTGATCCAAGTGTGGACAACTTCCTAAAGATTACCCATGAGGCAAGATTACTCGGAACAGATGCAAGGCTGATTGATAAGGACGCACCAAATAATCCGGATGGAAAGCTCAATAAGGTAGCAGAGAATGTGTGGAAAGAATATGAGAAAGGAAATGCTGACGGTCATATAGGCTGCCAGCTTATTTTTTCGGATATCGGCACACCGGGACCGGATAAGGACTTTACCATCTATGATTATCTGAAGGAAACACTTATCCAGTATGGTATTCCGGCAGATGAGATAGCTTTTATCCATGATGCCAAGACAGATGCACAGAGGGATGCACTTTTTAAGGAGATGAGGACAGGTAAAAAGAAAGTTCTTATCGGTTCAACAGATAAGTGTGGAACAGGTGTCAATGTGCAGACACACCTTGTTGCAATGCATCATGTGGACTGTCCTTGGAAGCCAAGCTCCATTGAACAGAGGGAAGGACGAGGCATCAGGCAGGGCAACGAAAATGAAGAGGTGGCAATCTACAGATATGTTACCAAAGGAACCTTTGATGCATACAACTGGTCACTTGTCGAGAATAAGCAGCGTTTTATCAGTCAGGTTATGACAAGCAAGGCTGTAAGCCGAAGCTGCGAGGATATCGACGAGGCTACACTTTCCTATGCAGAGATCAAGGCGGTTGCTACAGGTAATCCTTTGATCAAGGAAAAGATGGAGATTGACAATGATGTCCAGAGATTAAAGCTCTTAAAGGCATCCTATGACAATCAGAGATATGGCTTGCAGGATAACTTTATGATCAAGTACCCGAAGCTCATTAAGACAGCAACCGAAAAGCTTGCCAATGTAAGAGATGATGTAAAGGCAAGGATAAAGAGCTGATTGATAATCCGGAATTTGCCATTACCATAGGCAAAGCAACCTATACTGAGCGTGTGGATGGTGGAACGATGATGCTTGAAGCAATCAGCAAATGCAAGACCGGAGAGACAACTGCAATCGGTAAATTCCACGGATTTGAGCTGCTTGTGGAAAAGAACTTCCTTGGCATCAATTATATGGTGCTTCAAGGAAAGACAGAGTACAAAGCAGAGCTTTCCACAAGTCCTGTCGGCAGCATGGTGAAGTTGGAAAACCTGTTCAATGGACTTCATGAGAACATTGATTTTTAGAAAAGAAGATTGAGCAGTACCAGAATGACCTTGAAGCATCAAAGACTGAGTATGACAAGCCATTTGCGTACAGCAAGGAACTGGAAGAAAAGCTGGCAAGACAGTGTGAACTGAATGCCCAGCTAGATCTTGAGAACGCAAAGGCTGTGGATGCAGACCTGAGCGGACCGGAGGAAGAAAGAGAAGCTGATGACAGAATGGAATCTGCAGCAATTGTAGCAGAGGATAAAGGTGCTTATCAAGCGGACAGAGAGGGCAGAACACGATAGGAGAGTGAATAATATGATCATAAGAAAAGTGGTCGCAGGACTACTGATTACAGCAGGGATTGCCATTATGGCAGTCCCTTTTTTCTGGCGGGCAACCGGAGAAAAACAGACAGAACAGCTCATAAGTGAATTTGAGCAGACATTGGAGGATGATTACGATGAAGAAACAGATGTGGAGGAAGAGCAAACCTTCATTAGTAAAGAGGATGAAGCCATTCTTAAAGAAGGCGGTGTTATCGGCATCATTGAGATACCGGGTTTAGATATCAGGTATCCGGTAATGGAAGGAACCACAAGTAAAGTGCTTAATGCCGGGATTGGTCATATAGAAGAGACTGCAGGAATCGGAGAAAGTGGCAACTGTGTATTGTGCGGTCATAACGGCAGCAGATATGGCACATTTTTTACACCACTAAGTCAGATATCCATAGGCGATGAAGTGATGATAACCGACAAAAAGGGGCTGAAGCATATCTATGAGGTAACAGAGACAGAGATAGTAAATCCGTATGATAACAGCATCAAGACACAGGGTACAGAAAAAGAATTAACTCTTTTTACCTGTTCCCAAAAAGGAACCATGCGTTTTGTGGTCAGATGCATTTATAAGGAGGCGGTGATGGATGAATAGGAGATACCGGTTAGGTGAGATAGAAGAGGCAGTATCGGAAATGGAAGAGCTAATTGACATCGAGGATGATATTGCAGAGATTGATGATGAATTTCAGATAGTCGTAAGCGGCTGGTCTGTGTATGTCGAAAGCCTGAATCTGACACTCAGACAGGGAATAGCCTGTGTATGGGATGCGAAGGAAGGATTATTCATGCCTGATTTTGATGTGACTATCGTGTATGAGGGGAACATTGAAACACAGGAGTGGCTCTATTACGAGCAGGACGGAATGGTCGTTACACTTGGCAACTGGCTTAAAGGCAGATTGTCTTGTGAACAGATAGAACAGCTTTGGTGTGAGCTTATCATACCGGAGCAAAACAAAGAACAAAAAGAAAGCGAGGAATAGCATATGAAGTATTCAATTAAGGTAAACGAAGTAAGGGCAAAAGAGGGCAGCAATATCAAAGGATTTGCAACAGTAGTATTCGGTGATTCATTTAAGATCACCAATATTGCAATCCTTGAGAATAAGGATAAGGGAGAGCTTTTCGTATCAATGCCAAGATACCGCTCCAATGAGCGTGATGAAAGCAACGGTGTGATCTATAAGGATGTGTGCAATCCTATCACAGCAGAGTTTCGTGAGGAACTCTATACCAATATTCTTGATGCCTATGCAAGAATCAAGGAACCGGAGAAAGAGGAGACACAGAAGCAGGAGCGTACACAGGAAATGCCGGAGTTTTCCGTAACTGTGACACCTTATGAGAGGGAAGGCAGTAACATCAAGGGACTTGCACGCATTTATTTTGAAAACAGTTTCATCGTAAATAACATCAATATCGTGCAGGGCAAAGAGAAAATCTTTGTATCAATGCCTTCTTATAAGACAAAGCAGGTGGATGAGCAGGGCAAGCCAATCTATCAGGATGTCTGCTATCCGGTCACAAAGGATTTCAGGGAAAGACTCTACAATGAGATTATCTCGGAATATGAGAAAGCAAAGGATAAGAGCAACGAAAAGGCAAGAGAGAGTGCAGAGAAACATCATGGCAATTCCGATAAAGAGAAGGACAAAGAGGCGACGCCCTTTCGATAATCAGTAATCAGAGTACAGGGGCGGCCAAGGCTGCCCATTTACAGAATGGAGGAAACAGAATGGATATGAAAGCAGGAAAAACACTTACCAATGAGGAGGTTATAAGGGAACTTCTCGAATTACTAAATAAAAATGCCATGAAAGAGCAGGCAAACGATGTATTTGAGATATGCAGTTATGTGGATGGACTGGAGAAAAAGATTGATTCCATGACGGAAGAACTCACCAATATGCAGAACCAGATCAAAGAAATGCAGGAAGATACACTTGTCAATAATGCTAAAAAGGCATTGTCGGAAGCACAGGAGCGACTTAATACCAGACGTGAGCAGATAAAGTCGCAGGTATTGGAAGTGAAAGCACAGGTCAAATCTACAGCAAAGAGCGTAGTTGATGAAGGAAAGGCAAAGGGAAGAACTGCATTATACAGGGTGTCGGAGTTCTTAGGAATTAAGAAAAGGCTTCTTGATATCCGGGAAAATGTAAGGGGCGCAATTAAGACCACGGATAAGGATATAGCAAAGACAGCACTTCTTGCAAAAGAATTTCGTGAAGCCGGGCAGACAGCAGCTAATGCATTCCGTACTTTTGCTGACAAACCGGAGGTAGATTATTCTCAGAAAGAGCAGAAACATCCAATTACAAAGGCAGTACTTGCTCCGATGAAAGCAGTGAAAAAGATGCTTGTATCAATGAAACTTCATTTGGATGCATCTATTGATAAGCTGGATAATCTCGCTATGAATGTGCAACTTGATAAGGAAAAGCATATGGAGAATGCGAAAGCACAGGAACAGACAGAGCCGGAGATGGCAGAAGCTGAGAGAGTGGAAGCAGAGATTGTATACGCACCGATGGTCGCTGAACCACAGGAGTATCAGTATAATGCAGATGCATTTGAGGCTAGAAAGACATCAGAGGGAAAGCAGGAAAAGGCAGGAAAGGCTCTGCCAAAGGTTAGTGAAGATAAAGTTAGATAAATAATAAAGGCGTATCATCAGAAATGGTGGTACGCCTTGTTAAAGTAGAAAAATTTGGATGTATATGTTATAATATTCCAATCGAACTTATTTTTTGAAATGAATGGAAGAACACTATGAGCAGGAAAAAACAAGTTAATCAGAAAATCACAGCTCTTTACTGCCGTATCTCTCTGGAGGATGGCGGCGATAATGAAAGCATGAGCATCAGCAACCAGAAACTTATGCTCCGGGACTTTGCCGAAAAAAACGGGATGTTCCAGTATGAGTATTATGTAGATGACGGTTATACAGGCCGTAACTTCAACCGTCCTTCTTTTCAGCGCATGATTGCTGATATTGAGGCGGGAAAGATCGGCTGCGTCATCACCAAAGATCTGTCCAGACTGGGCAGAAATTATATTGAAGCTGGCAGCTATATTGAAATCTTTTTTCCAAAGCACAATGTACGATATATTGCCATTACAGACGGAGTGGACAGTCTGACCCGTCAGGAAATGGACATTACACCTTTTAAGAATATCCTGAACGATATGTACAGCCGGGATATTTCCAAAAAGGTGCTGGCAGGGCGTATGACCCGTTCCAGACAGGGAAAATTTTGCGGCGGACAACCGCCTCTCGGCTTGATGCGTGACCCGGAGGATAAGGGGCATTTGATCCTTGACCCGGAAACTGCGCCGGTGATTCGCAAAATCTATGATATGGCGCTGGATGGATGGGGCTGTATGCGGATCGCAAAGCAGCTTATGGATGATAAAGTCCCGATTACCAGAGTAAAGAGCAACACAGAATGTGACGTGAATTACTATTCATGGGGAAGTGCAAGAATCAGCCATATCCTGCGAAACCCTTTTTATAAGGGCGCACATCTGGTCTGCCGGACACATCAGAAAGGGATTCGCTCCAACACCTATGACATTATCCCTCGTGAGGATTGGGAAATTATCGAGGATTGCCATGAAGCAATCATATCCCCGGAAGAATGGGAGCAGGTACGGGAAATCATTGACCGTAGACCAACTATTATGAAAGGCAATTCCTGTCCTTTTTACAATCTGTTCCACGGCATCATTTACTGTGCGACCTGTGGAAAATCCATGCAGGTGCGGTATGAAAAGGTTGGAAGAACCGGAAAGAACCGTTTTACCGGCGAGATTCGGGAGCCGATTGATAAGGCGTATTATATTTGCTAGACCTACAACCGGCTGGGCAAGAATGCCTGCACCAGCCACAAGATTGAAGCCAGAGATTTATATAACCTTGTGCTGAAAGATATTCAGGAACTGGCAAAGACTGCATTCAAAGATGCCGATGCTTTTTATCAGCGGCTGAGCAGTCGGATGGAACGGCGGTATCTGCTAGATGCTTCCCAGACACAGAAGGAATGTCAGCGGCTGGAAAGCAGGAATCAGGAAATTGACGGGATGTTCCTGAGCCTATATACCGATAAGGCGAAAGGAATCCTGACTGAGCAGCGTTTTATGAAGCTGACAGCAACGCTGGAACAGGAGCAGGAAGCCAACCAGAAGCGCCTGCAAGACCTGATGTTGATGATGCGCCACTCTGACGAACAGGAAAATGAGGTCCGCACCTTCATCAAAGAAATCCGGCGCTATGCAACCATTGAGGAACTGGACGAAGCGGTGTTGAACCGACTCATCAGCAAGATTCTGGTGAGTGAAGTCAAGAAAATTGACGGACAGAAAGTACAGGAAGTCAGAATCATTTATAACTTTGTCGGAGAAATACCGGAAATTATTGTATAATAGTGAATCCCCATCTCTCAATTAACGAGGGATGGGGATTTTTATTTACGGAACACTTGCTTGGAAAACGTAAACGCTCTATAGCGAGTACCTTTTTGCATGATAAATAGTAGACTATCTCTTTTCTTGAATTTCTAATTTATTTCGTAACAAAAAACACTTCGGGGCAGGATGGCTCGAAGTGTTTTGTGCTACACTTTGTTTTCACGATAAATTTTCCATATCCAAATAGACAATATTGCTATAAATGCTCCAACTAAAATCAAAAGAATATCAACGGAAATTGTATTACCTATTATTCCGAAAACAGTAATTCCTATTGTCGTAGAAATTGTAGATAATATATTTAAGTTAGCAAAAACGCGTCCTAACATCTCTTTTTTTTACATTTTCTTGTATTAAAACAGTATTTGATGTATTGAACAAAGGAAGAGATATTCCTGAGCATAGCATAAAAAGAATATATATACTAAAAATATTTGACGCCCCTAAAAGACAAATAAAACCTCCAAAAAGCAATGCTGATATTGCCATGAATTTTAGTTTATTAAACTCTTTAAAAGAACAAATCAAAATCCCGCCTAACATAGTTCCTAATGACCATACAAATTCATTGATTGCCAAAGCATTAACACTACTGCTAAATTTAAGATTTACCAATACTGGCGTTAAAAAAGCTGGTGCTGACATAAAGAAATAAAAAAGCAAATAAAATAAAATCAATCTTCCTAAGAAAATGTGCTGCTTGAAATATTTTACTCCCTCCAAAAAATCAGACAGTGTACTTGTATCCTTGTTAGAACTTATTGTGTTCTTATATTTTAGCTTTAATAGTACAATAATCGCCAATAGTGCTGTGATACAGTCAATAAAGAGGGTATGTCCAAAATCCATTACATTTAATAAAACACCTGCCATAGCAGGAGATAAAATATTGATTGCTGATGAAGCAGTAGCATAGATTCCATTTATTTTTGTTAATTTTTCTTCAGGGCAAATCAGCGGTAAAAAGGCGTGTTCTAATGGTGTTTGTATTCCTGAACCAACCGATCTCAACGCACAAGCACCGTATAGTAGGTATAATGAATCAAAACCATTTATAAATAAAATTGCTAGTATCAATGTAGAAATACCAGTAATCGTATCGCCTATTATAATTAGATTTTTTTTGTTGAATTTATCCCCCACGTTCCTGAAAACATAGAAATAACAATCTGCGGCATATAAGTACAAACTATAGATATTGCAAGAGCCATTGTTGATGATGTTTTTAGTGTTATATACCAAACAATAGAATAAGACACTATGGCAGAGCCAAATAAGGAGATTATTTGACTGGTAAGAAAGACTGAAACACGCGTTAAACTTTTATCTTTCATTTTCCACCTCTCCCTCTAAATTTATAACTTTTTCATTTTGCGTACTTTTATAATATCTTTGCCAAAATCCAATTTGTCGCATAGAATTTGACTATTTTTATCATAACACTTTTGTTTAGTTTTCAGTCGTTTATAATCGGTAGCATAGCAATATATGCACCCATTCAAACAGGTATGATAAGCACCTATATCAACACTTTCTGCACAAAGACAGTTTTTTCTTTGTCCAGTCGCCTTTTTTAATAGTAATGGGCGATTACAGATTTCTTCTAATAGAACACTGTCAATACAAGCACCTTTAGTTATTCCAAATTTCGTCAAATCATAATTTTCGCAACAAGTCTTTATCGGAAGTTTATACTTTGCGCCTATTTCTCCAAACGCTTGTGCAAGATGTGTTATTTCATCTGTACTTAATTCGTATAACCTATATCCTCTATTTTTCTGGTATAAATCAATAAAGCTAATAACAACATGATTTACTGCCGTATATAACAAACTACACATTTCTTCAAATAGTTCAATATGCCGATTTACAGTATAAGTATCATTAAGTAAAATAGGATCATATCTCCATACGATTCGTTTTTTTTCGATTTTTTCGGATAATTCCAATACATTTTTTATAATGTCGCTTTTATCAGATATATTCTTTTCAAGAGTATTATCGTATGGGGTAATGGTGTACTGGAACATATACATATATCCCATACGATTTAATTCCTCTAAATAGTCCATAAATGGTACTGCATTTTTAGTCCAAAAAACAATACACTCAATAAAATCTGGCGAAAGATTTATCTGGCTAACCTGATGAAAATTCATCGGATTCCTAGTCATAACATATTTGTCACGCAACCGATTCATAAACCATTCTGGATAGCAGCCCGGAATATCCGTTCTCCTTGACACGGATAATATCATTTCTTTCTCCTCTAGTTTTGTAAAATATTTTTGGAATTGAGTTTTTCAATCATACTTTGCGCTGAATTAAAAAACTCGATTTCAACATTTTTCCGTTTATCAATATATTTTCCCTCATATAGAAAATTTTTTAAACGACAAATCATTTCGCTGCTATCTTCCAAAACCCATATAGGTATATTATTAAGGTATGCAAGGGTTATTTCGTTTAATGTGCCATTACACCCACCTATAACAATAAGAAGGTCGCTGGACTTTACAGCCAATACACTTCGCCCGTCCCAACCCATTTCAGTCGCCACGCGAAAAGTAGCTGGTTCATGTCCGCCTTCACAATGCCCCTCATTACTATATGCAATACTTATTCCGTTTACAGCTAATGCTCCATGCGTAGCAGAATTAGGGATTCCTGTTCCTCCGCCAGTAATTATTATATGTTTTTTTTCGGCGGCAACTTTAGCAATTTGAAACGCTGAGGACAACAAGTTTTCATTTGTTTCGTCCCATGCTCCGGCTATCATAATTTTCATTCTTTCTCCTCCAACTCAGTAATCAAACGGCTATGACCGTTTCCGTCTGTTCTCGCTTTCATTTTCAAAAGCCTATCTAACTTTTCTGATGTTAATTTAATAATATCAATATCGTATGCCACACAATTTCCTAATAACAAAATCAGTAAATCGCGTGTTCTTCTTTAAAATTAGGTTTTTGCTTTGTGAGAGCGTCACAAATCTCGCCTAATTCTTCCATAAGCAACGCCATTCTAAAATACTTATCTTCCCCACCGTTATTCTTAAAATCATTTTGTATGTGTAATAATCTTACTTTTTCTAAAAGCTGCTCCATTTTTACTTCCCCTTTCTCAATGCGAATAAATAATGATTATAGTCTTTACTAATTCCTAATTTTTTCAATTCGACAAGTTCAAAAGGAGAACTTTCGATTAAGTCAACCATTTCCGCACAAGTCTTATACATAGCAGGGGCGCCATGTTCATACTTTATACTATGTGCATTAAAATCTGCGTTATTAGCTAATATCTTCATATTTGGAATCAAATCCACAAGTATAAACATTCCACCGTTGACTAAACACTCTGCAATTTTTGAGAGAAGAATGTCCTGCCCTTTTACGCTATGGAACATAAATGCTGAATATACAAAAGCATATTGTTCGGTATATAAATGTTCATCTGCACTCCCTAAATACAAATGATTATATACTGCCTTTTCTTTTGATCTTTTCAACATTTCCGAAGATATATCTAAGCCGTCAATTTCTGTGCTTGGCACAAGACTTTTTACACGTTCTCCTAATACTCCTGTTCCTACACCTAATTCTAAGATAGATTTTTTATCCATAGACTTGTCATAATATGAAAGTATTGTCTTTGCTAACTCATCATAGCTATATCCTCTTAAATCTAATTTAGGAACAACATCACTTTCATATGTAGTTGCCCAATCATCAAACGCACTTTTTACTTTTTTGTAGTAATTCATAATATCTCCTTTCTGCTACAAGGCATACAATTTATTTCTTTTTAAGTGTTATGTAACTATAATTAAAATCTACTGACAAAGTTTCCTCTTTGCTAAATAGATTTTTGAATACAGTAATTAGCTTTAGTGCATATTCGTATTCGCCTTTATAATTGAATATTTTCTGTAAACTACCAATGGCATAAAGAAACATAAAATACTCGTATAGTGAATTAAATGTGGCAAGGCTATTAACGTGCTGTATTTCGACTACTTGTAAAGGCAAATCTTTTATATACTCGTAGATCATCGAATCATCAATCTACCTAACAAATCTGTAATAGGATTAAACGGCAAAATGCTTTTCTGATAACCGTCATTTGGTGTCATTATAATAATGACTCCATTTGGATTTAAGTAACCAGCTAATTTTTTCAAAACTTGCTCTCTTGATACAATATGATGTAATACCTGTTTCATTACGATAATGTCATATTTATTGTCATCAATAAAATTTTCTACACTATCATTTATTAACCGAACAGGATTTTTAAATCTTAATGTATCTATTTGCTGGAGCATATCGCTACTCATTTCAACTCCAGTTAATTCAATGCCAAAAGTTAGTGCGTCAATCTGACTTAACAATTTTCCAGTCCCACAACCAACTTCCAAAATCTTTGATGTTGAGGTTATATATTTCTTGATTGTAGGAATCATCATATTATCATTACCGTTAAGGCTGTTAATATAGCGTGACTTTTTCTCCCATTCTTCGGCTATATTACCTGAAAATACAGATTGAACATCAGAACTATCAAACATAAAAATTCCCCCTTATTACCCAAAATACACAAAAAAATAGTAAGTAGCTGTCGATATATGTATTTTACAACTTCCTATGTAGAGATTCAATATGCACGATACACATTTTTCTTTGGACTTCGGGGCAGATTGTCCCGAAGTTTAAAACCACTCTGTAAGTATTACCTTGTACCTGTTGAGTTTCACTAGAGAATTTGTTATTGTTCGTAAGAGGGCATATATATTTTCACTAGAGATTATTGATACGATTAAATCTACGGCACGGGTAATTCATACACTGACTTTACAAAGTATCAGTACATCCCGTACAGGAGCTGCCAAGAATCCGGTGCTTCGCGATTATTACCTCAAAAAATGCAGTTCAAAACCAAAGCTTGTAGCAATGGGTGCCGTTTCCCATAAAGTACGCAACATAATCTATGCAATACTCAGAGATAGCAAGTCTTTTGAAATCATTACGCCACAGGAGCACATCAAACAATACAATGCTGCTAAATGCGACATAGCCGCATAAAATACTGCAAATCCAACGAATCAATATCTTTTTGAAAAATAATATTTTCACCAAGGGGAAAGTCTACCCTTTTTTAGAGGAAAAATATTTTTCATTTATCTATTGACATTTATTAGCTGGACTTTTTGAGTCTCTATTTGATTAAGTATAACCGATATAAAGTTTTCATTCTCTATGATTTACATGAGATTATTAAGGTTTTCCTAATGGCTTATAGCGCCGATCTGTTGGATTCTCCGCAGTTTTTGGAATCAGCCAAGCACCAGCCATCTTCACAGCGCCGGGAATACGCCCGCCGACACACCATGTGAGATGTCATGCCCTATTTCTCGGCACCCACTTTCAATGTCATATAGTCCATTTCGCACCTTCACAAAATATATTACAATTCTCTCGCTCGAACAATACAAGACAGAAAACATGAATAAAAATAAGGTGAAAATAGGGCAAGCACTACGAAAGATAGCTTTCTTTGATGGTGTTTGACCTTTTTGAATTTACCACTTGACATTGTGGTAAAGGTTTTGCTGTTGTTGCGGATCAGATCAGAAACCTTGCAGAACAGAGTGCAAAATCAGCGGTGGATTCAAAAGCACTTATTGAAGCAGCTATTCATGAGGTTGGAGATGGAAATATGTATGCAGAGAAAGCCTCAACTTCATTGAGAGAAGTTGTGATGGTATACAGGCGATTGCAGACAGTGCGAAAAAAATAAAAGAAATTTCCATTGAACAGGCAGACAGTATGGAACAGGTAGAGGTAACCGCAGAAAGAATTGCTGAAGTTGTTCAGAATAATTCGGCTGCGGCACAGGAAACATCAGCGACGAGTGAAGAACTTACAGCTCAGGCTACAACACTTAGCGGTATGGTTTCGGTATTCAAATTAAGACAATAAGAATAGACAGAGTTTTTAGTGGATGGTTGTTTTTTACACAGTTAAAGAATAATCGTCCACTTTTCTGTTTTGGGCAAGAAAATGTTTTTTACTTTTAGTTCGGTTATATGGTTATTTATAATAAAAATATAGAAACAATGCGTCGTTTAATAGATGAAATATGAAGTATATGTTGAGTTTTCTTGAGCTGAAATATAGGTCATGAGTTTTTTATAATAAGAATAACTTTATGCTTTTTTGAATAAAAAAGTCTTACTTCGTGCAAAAAAATCTTACTTCGTGCAGAAAAGGTGAAATGTTGTAAGATACTTGTCGATAAAAAAGAAAAATAAGGAGGTTTTCAAATATGAAAAAGCTTAATGATGTAGCACTGAGATTACTTGCAAAAGCAGCATATGTTAATGCCAAAAAGGAAGCAGACTCAGCATGTTTGTTTATTGGTTATCAGCCTAAAATGCCATAGAATGTAAAAGAGCTGTTATTCCAATAAATCAATTAAAGGTTACTGCTTGGGCTTCGGATGGAGAGAGCAGGTACGGTTCTGACTGACAGAAGAACCGTGGAAAGGAGTTAATATGGGATTAGGCATTGAAAATTCAGTTAATGCTTATAATCAGAATTATAGGTATCAACAGAATAAGACGACAGGGCAAGCCAATCATTTAGATTTCAATAAGATTTTATCTGCTAAAGAGGGTGATAATACAGAGAAAGTACAGAAGCCAAATGAAAATAGTGTTTCAAAAGTAGATACCTACACTGAATATTTAAAGGCTAAGTATGGGAATATAATGATCCAAAATGTTGGAAGTGATCAAAAGAGTATGGATTCATTGGGGACGGGGACATATGGGATGAATAATATTGTGATTGCACCCAATGTTTTGGAAACAATGGCAAATGATCCCAAAAAAGCAGCTTATTACGAAAAGATGATACAGGATTTTTTTGCTTCGCAGTCAACTGTGAAGGCGCAGATGGCAGTCGGGGGGTTTGAGATTCAATCTTATGGTATGGTTATTCACCCGGATGGAACTGCACACTATTATGTTTGTGGAGATGTTTCACCAGAAAAAAAAGCAAAGATAGAGGCGCAAATGAAAGCTGAAGATGAAGAGAAGGCTAAACGGCGTAGACAATATTTAGAGCGCAGTGAGGAGGCGGCAGAAAAGCGCAGACAGATAGAAGAGATTAATATGCAAAAGAGTAAAAAAGATGCGGCTTTTAATGATAATATATCGGCTGTTAATGTATTATCGGAAGTAGATAGGGCGGTTGCCATAGCTGCTTATGAAAATATTGCCAATACTTTTAATGAAAACATAATAAAAAGTACAATTGATAATTGAGGACTTTACTGACTATATCAACTTATAATAATCGATATATAATATTATGCGCTGAAAGGAGGTGAGAATATGAAGAAGTTGGTAAAGCGTAGCGATGTTATGCAGGAAACATTGGAGGCATATTGCAGTTGCAGTTGCAGTTGTTATGGAACTTGCTCTTGTAGCACTGGACAGACAAATAATTCAGCAGCTTTGTTTCAGGCTAGATACACCCAATTTTACATGGACTTTGTAGCAATTCGTATGGTGTAAGAACATAGCAATGCAGCGGAAGATGGGTATGACAATATGCTTTGGGCATATTGTCATGCCTGTTTAATAATTAGGGAGGAAATAGTATGCCGGTTTTTCATACATTTACTGCTGGTGGGAAGAGGTATATGTTTGATGCAAATACAAATGTAATTATAAATCTTAAAGAGGATTTGTATTTTGAACTTGAGAAATATATGCAAAGTGGATATAAAGAGATCACACCAGCTATAGAAAAATTAAGAGATAGAGGATATTTAAAAGATAGAGCAGATTTTGAAATGGTGCATCCGATGGATTCTACATTGGAATATTCTTTGGAGCGTTGTATAGGTACAATTGCGTTACAAGTCACACAGGGGTGCAATTTGCGTTGTAAATATTGTGCTTATTCTGGTAGTTATGATAATCGTGTCCATAGTAGTAAGAGAATGAGTAAGGAAATTGCATTTAAGGCAATTGATTTTCTTTTTGATCATTCTATAGATCGTGATAGGGTTTCTCTTGGATTTTACGGTGGAGAACCATTACTTGAATTAGATTTGATAAAGGAATGTGTTAAGTATGCAAAGAAAAAGAGCATAGGTAAAGAATTGATGTTTAATATAACTTCAAATACAACACTTATAACAGATGAAGTTTTGAAATTTCTATATGATAATGAGTTTAGCTTAACGGTGAGTTAGATGGAGATCGACAGGCTCATGATAAAAATAGAGTATTTGCTGCAATGGTGCTGGTACATTTAGTGTAGTAATGCAAATTCTTGAAAAAATACAAACACAGTATCCAGATTATATGGAAAGAGTACATATTAATGCTGTTATAGATCCGACTACAGATTTTGATTGTACTAGTAATTTCTTTTCTGATTATAAAACAGTTAAAGACTTTTATATACAGGCAAATCTTATTTCTGAATATTATCGTAAGGATGAAGTGGCAACAGATGAAGAGTATAGGGAAAAATTTAGTTATGAAATATTTAAAATGTATCTTCAAAAATTAGGAAGATTGGAGAATGGAAGCGTATCAAAACTTGTTTCACATGGTTTTCATAGTTTGAAGGAAATACATGATAAAACAAAAATGCCATCTTCTTTAACAATAAAAAGAGATCATCATTCTGGACCATGTGTACCAGGTATACAGAGACTATTTGTTGATGTAGAAGGAAACTTATATCCTTGTGAACGAGTGAGCGAAGCGTCAAAGGCAGTAAGAATGGGACATATAGATACAGGTTTTGATATTGATAAAGCTAGAGCTTTATTGAATATTGGAAAATTAACTGAAAAAGAATGCAAGCAATGTTGGGCATTTAGGTTTTGTTCTGCTTGTGCAGTTCAAGCAGATAATTTGGAAGAACTGTCTGCTGAAAAAAAGTTACAAAACTGTGCATTAATTCGTGGTCACATAGATAACATGATGAGAGATTATTGTGTTATGAGAGATTTAGGATGTAATTTTGATAAGGAAAAATTGTTTGTTTAGAGAAGGAGATATTATGAAAAGGAAAGCTATAATTTTCCCTTATAATGCAGAATGTGCTTCTCTTGTACGAAATAGAGAGTTGTTGTTAAACCATGAAATTGTGGCTTGCGTGTCTCCAATTGGTTATGGATTACAAGGAAAAGATGCTGCATATGCATATGGAGGAAAAAATACAGGGATTGTTATCTCAGATAAGAAAATAAGTGAAATAAATTTTGATGATTTGTTAGTATGTGAGTCATCTAGTGATTTTGATACATTTATAATGCCACAAGTAAAACTTGCAGCAGAATGTGGGAAAAATGTTATTTTTTTATATAATATTTCTCAGCAACAGAAGAAAGAAGCAGAAGAAACGTGTAAAAAAAAGAACGTAAAATGTGTTGTTCTTACAAATCGGAGAATGGATACAGATAAATTATTTGAGCATGAAATTATACCATTATCCGTTCCAGTGGTCTTTGTAGCCAGTGTTATTGAAAATACTAATAAATTTGATGTGCAATTAGGGCTGAGAAAATTTCTGCAGGAAGAAGGATATAAAGTTAGCCAGATTGGAACAAAAGAATATTGTGAGTTATTTGGTTTTCATGCAATACCTGAATTTATGTACGCAAATCAATTGAGTGAAGCTGACAAGATTGTATGGTTCAATCGAATTTGTAAAAGCATTGAACTACAGGAAAAGCCCGATATTTTTATTATTGGTGTGCCGGGAGCCACAATGGTATTCAATGAAACAATTACAAATAATTTTGGCATAACTGCCTTTGAGATTGCAAATGCCGTTAGACCAGATACAGCTATCATGTGTGTTCCATATGAAGGTTATGATTCCGGTTTCCTTAAAATGATACAGACATCATCAAAATATAAGTTAGATATGCAGGTTGATTGCTTTAACATGGCAAACAAACATTTTGATGTAGCAAGGAGCAAAGAAGAAAAGAAATTGTCTTTTATAACAACAGGTGCAGACTTGGTGGATAAAAGGATAGAGGATTTAAAGAGAGATACTGAAATCCCAATTTACAACTCGTTGAACGTTACAAGTGCTTTAGAGATGTATAGTTATATTGTAAATAAACTGAGTGAAAGTGATTTTGGAACTGTAAGTTAAGAAGGGAGGAGAAGAATGTGGATGCTGAAAATATAAGGGCTAAAGTCAAAAAAGTTTTTTTTGATTTATTTCAGAAAGATGAAAGCAAGATTCAGGATAGTTATTGCACTGATAATTTCTTTGGTAGTAAAATGGGATTATTGCCGGGAGATGTAGTTGCTTATTTGTATGCTGTTGAGAAAGAATTTAATTTGCAGATTCCGTCCTCATATATACAAGAGGGGAAATTTAATACACTAGATAATGTCACAAACATTATTTGTGAGGTACTTCAAAAGAAAGATGATTAAGGAGTTTTAAGACTAAAACGGAATCTGTTATTTTATAGTCAATAGTATGTAATAAGGGCGTTTATCTTCTATCAAAAAGTAGGTTGATTGAGATTTATGTCCTTTTATTTGTAGAGGTGCGGTATGAGTCTTGAAATTCAAATTGCTGTAATAGATAGCGGATTAAATGAAAAGCTATTGGATAGGAAAAAAATTAGAAATCGGTTTGAAGTGGATGAAAATAATGATTTTATTGAAGAACGCTCGATGTCGAAAGCTAGTGATTTTCTTCATGGTACAATATGTGCTATAATAATAGAAAAGTATTGTCCTGATGCTGTGTTTAACAGTATTCGCATTCTTAATCAGAACGGAACAGGTGGGGTTGAAAAGCTAGAGCCTGCTTTAGAATGGTGTTGCAAAAATAATATAAAAATTGTCAATCTTAGTTTGGGGACTACACATTTTAAAGAAAAAGATATTTTAAAAAAACTAATTAATAGGTATACATATAAAGGACTGGTATTTGTTGCGGCTATATCGAATATAGGATATTTTACTTTCCCGGCAAGTTTTACTAATGTTATAGGTGTTGCAAATGTGGAAAGTCCTCTATCCTATTCCAAAGATTATATACATTTAGGGATAGATACAGTTACAATTTCAGAACATATAATTATGTTAGAAAATAAGGAACACAAAACTTCACCGAGTAACAGCTATGCAGCTCCTTATATATGTGCATTGATTGCAAATAAACTAAGCAATGACAAAACTCTCGATATAGTAAAATTAAAGAGATATGCTAAAGAGCAAAGCCATATTGAAATGACAGTGGATAGTTATGAGCCGGACTGGATTTACAGGGCGTATATATCGGGCAGAGGAACTATGAGCAGGGCAGAGTATTATTTTGAAACAGTTACAGGGGTGTATGATGAAATACAGGGGAAAATAGATACTGTAATAGCTTATTCTATGGCAGAATTAGAAAATTTGGATATAAGGAATAAGAACTTAATATATCTTGGTCATGAGGATATTCATAATATAGATGTTCAGGGGTTCATTTGGAGCAAGGAAACAAGGCAACGGCAAATTAAGCATAATCATTATCAGGGAAATGGTCTTGAAGTTCCGGTAGTGATACTGGCAGTGGAAGATGTAATAGACAAGTTCTATATACTCACAGAACTAAAGAGGGCATTTGCTAATGGTGGTTATAACGCATATACAATAGGAATGGAGCCGGAGTGTGTATTATATGCATTAGAATATATGCCGGAGCCAGTATCAGATATTGATGCTTGGAAAAATTTTATAGAGAGCCAGACTTTTTATAAACAGAGTGATTTGGTCATATGGTGCATTCCGGTGGAAGAACAGGATAAATATTTGAAAGTATATCCTGATTGTGATGTACAGATCAGTCTTTGCAATGAGGGAGATATAAATATTGTCCGGTTTTCTTTTGAAGGAGAAAAGATTGAGAAAAAAATATCTGGACTGATTGACAGAAAAGATGTTGAGAAAATATATCATATTATAGAAGCGAAACTGACGGAGGAAGAAGATGGATAACAAAGAGGCTGTAAAAAGATTACTTCTGTTACTAGGCAGATACAAAAAAACAATAGTTGTAATTGTCGGTTGTTTGCTTGTTTCTACCGGGTTAAATCTATGCGTTCCGCTGATCAGCAGGCGAATCATGGACGATGGCTTTATTGGCGGAAATAAGAAATTATTGATAGAGCTGGTCTTGGTGTCTATGGTAATCTACACTATAAATTCCCTCATAGATATAGTCAAGGAAAAGAAACGTGTAGATATTTCAGCAAAGATACAATATTTTCTTTCGGAACAGTCTTTTTCACATCTTATGAAGCTGCGGGTAAACTATTTCAATAACACAAACTATGCGGAGACTTTGAATAATATCAACACGGATATTAACCAGATGACATCTATTGCTGACAGCAGTGTTTTTTTCGTAATTACGCAGGCGTTTAGCATGACAGGCGGCATAATAGGTTTATTCATAATAGATTTCAGAATGACGGTACTGGTTCTTCTGTTTATACCTATTAAGTGTGTGGTAATGAAATACTTTGCAAAAAAGCAAAAACAGATTATGGACGAGTTCATAAAAAGGAATCAGGAGTACGCAAAATGGTTTGGAGATACTGTTGGAGGGGTACGAGAAGTCAAGCTGTTTAATATCTTGGATAAAAAGCATGAGGAGTTTGTACTTAACCAGAACAATATTATAGAGAAACAAAAGCAGATGAATATGTTAGGGCAGTGGAATACGATAATAGATAGTATCATGGTACAGTTTCTTTCTACATTGTTATATATACTGGGCGCAAATTTAGTGTTTGATATGAAACTTTCAGTAGGTAGTGTGTTCGCTTTCATTACATATAGTGCTTATGTTACCGGACCGATTTCTGCAATCCTAAATATAGGATACCTGTTATCAGGGATTATTCCGTCAACAAAAAGATATTATACGTTTATGGAATTGGAAGAAGAAACGGATAATGGAAAGAAAACGGATCTATGTCCAAATGATTTGAGATTGCAGAAGGTTTCTTTTGTGTATGAAAGGGATAAGTGCATTTTGAAGAATATTGATATATTATTTGCAAAATCCAGCAAGACAGCTATAATTGGGCGCAATGGTTCGGGAAAGACGACAATCATCAATCTTCTTACGAGAATGTATGAGCCGACAAGTGGTGAAATACTGTTGGGAGCAGAAAATATTTCAGAGCTGCCATTGCCAGAATACCGAAATATGGTATCAGTTGTGAGCCAACAAATCTATTTATTCAATGACACAATAAGGAATAATATCTGTCTGGATAAACAAATAGATGATACGGTGATAGAAGCTGCCTGCAAGGACAGCGGACTTGAAGATTTTATAAAAGAGGTTTCCTTAGATCATGTGGTAGGACAGAATGGGGCAATGCTCTCCGGCGGGCAAAAGCAGAAAATAGCCCTTGCAAGGGCATTGGTGCATGACAAGCCGATTATTATATTTGATGAAGCTACTTCAAACACAGATGCTTATTCAGAACAGCAGATAAACGGACTGCTTGATACTCGGCTAAAAGACAAAACAGTGATAGTGATAACACATAAGAAAGAGGTATTGAGCAAAGTGGATCAGATCGTTGTACTGAAGGAGGGAGTGGTTGCAGATTTAGGGAGATATGATGATTTGGTAGGGAAAAGTGATGAACTAAATGTTATGTTGGAAAAAGCAGAATAAATATAAGAAAATCTTTTCAGAGTAGCAAGTCTTTTTTTGCTTTTGGGACAAAAAGTATTATTTCTGGCAGAAAATGTGAAATATTATTAGATGCTTGTCGATAAAAAAGAAAAATAGAGAGAATTTGCATCATGCAGGTTAATTCTAATTATTCTATGTATGGTGTGCCGTATGAAACTTAAATAGGATAATATTCCTCCATATTAGTGCGGAATATGCTGTACATGAAAGTTAAAATCCCAAAGATGCAGAGATGTATATTATCAACAATTATACATTTCTGCATCTTTTTATTTTGAGCATTCCAATAGTAATACGCTAAATCTTAAATAACTGTATATGAGGAAAATATGATATGATTATATTCAAATATGAAATTACAGGATCAGAGGTATACACAGTATGTACAGAGACACTATATTTCAATATGTAAAAAAACAATATGGAACAATTCCAGAATATCTGTGGAATGATTTACCAGATAGTGCAATACTTCGTAATGACAATGGAAAATGGTATGCAGTATTTATGAATTTGGAAGGCTTTAAAATCGGATTGGATACAAAAGATAGGGTTGATATTATGGTTGTAAAATGTAAGCCGGATATGATAAGTGTTATGACACACATGAAAGGCTTCCTGCCGGGATATCACATGGATAAAAGTAATTGGATCACAATTCTTCTGGATGGGACAGTCCAGGAGGCAAAGATATTAGATTTTCTTGATATGAGTTATGATTTGACGGATGGGCGAATCGAGGAAAGTATTGAATGATATTTAAAAACGATAAAATCCTCTTGTGAAGAAAGTTGCATAAAAGCTAAGTATATTTTCAATAAAGTTGTGAAGTTTATTTTTCATGGAAGTTTATCTTCTTTCGTTTTCCTATGGCTATTACCATAATGTTCTGCAAGATCTGTTTGTGGGACAACTGCATATTACATAGGGTAAAATCTGTGTGTGAAAAAAGTTTGCATAAAAGCTAAGTAAGTTTTCAATAAAGTTGTGGAATTTGTTTCTCATGGAAGTTCATCTCCTTTCTGTTTACGCTGTCATTATAAAACACGAAGGGGGATATTACTTG
>ENA-OQER01000161-OQER01000161.1-human-gut-metagenome-genome-assembly--contig:-NODE-161-length-36852-cov-2.112485_pt1 | contig 36852 bp, 58 predicted proteins | sample MGYA00242797_ERZ504639 | MGnify/ENA primary metagenome ERZ504639 (study PRJEB26092, sample SAMD00036306) | human gut metagenome | host: Homo sapiens | study: EMG produced TPA metagenomics assembly of... | reverse complement strand
CTCCAACCGACTTCTGCATGCGTGACGCGACGTTACCTTCGTCGCTTCCTCATCTTTAGATTCTAGACCTCATGCACTAAACCTTGGGCTTTCAAACTGTCTTTTCCTCAACGCGGCTGTCATGCAAAAACGCGAACGCCAAGGAAGGCATTCGGGCGGAAGAATGTAACTATCGGCGCAGACCCAGACGTCAATCAGGGAGCGGTAACGGTTGATGTCGACGCGCTTGAGGTAATCAAGCATACGACGACGATCGCCGACCATCAGCAGCAGACCACGACGGGAGTGGTGATCATGCTTGTGCTCCTTGAGGTGCTCGGTCAGATCAGCGATACGCTTGGTCAGCAGAGCAACCTGGACCTCCGGGGAGCCGGTGTCACCCTCGTGGGTAGCGTAAGTCTTGATGATTTCCTGCTTTTCCTCAGCCGTAAGTGCCACGGCATCCTCCTTATATTGCTGCGCGGTGCTGCCGGTCCAATACCGGCGCGCTCTCTATCCGCGGGCGAAACACGCCAAGGGGAAATCATACACGAAGGGCAGACCAAATCGAATCCACAACAAATGGCGGATCAGACCACGTTCAGCAGACCTCCGAACAACACCACGGCGAGCGCGATGATCTCAATCGCGAAGAACAGCAGGAACGATGCCCAACTGCGCGTCAGCACATTGAATTTCGATTCCTTTTTGATGCATACCAGCAATCCGACCCAGAGCACCGCATAGAAGGCGACACCGCATCCGGCTGCGATAATGCCAAGGTTCGCCGCGTTGGCCAGCCCTGAGGAATCGCCGTACATCACGTAGGTGGCGTTCCAAAAGTTGAAGCTCAGCAGACATACGCCGGCGACGAACTGTTCGGCGGCGAGTCCCACCACGAAAACCGTGCCCCACAGCCATTTCTTCACATCCGCAACCATCAATCCCAAACCGGCCATCGCCATAATGGTGACCGTCCACGAAATCAGCGCCACGCCTTTGGGATCGAGGAAGCTGAGATTGGCCACCATCCAAGCCGCATCCTTGACTGCGATGACACGTCCCCACCAGTAAGGCGCGATCAAAGCCACCAGCACCAGCGCGATGAACAGCGCCCAATGCCCCGGATGCGATTTGCGCCGTTCGATATCGGCCAAGGAAAGATCGGACGCCTCAATGGATGCCGTTGGATGCTTGGAAACGTCGACCTGTTCGACCACGCCGTCGACGACTTCCGTCACCTTGTTGCCTTGCGTTTGTGCCATACCCGCTCCGTTGTATTGCGATTGTCGCACCGCTGTCACGACACGTCCAGCATACCCAGTCGTCGAAGCAATCGTACGGCAGGTATGCAAAAGGCGTGCCGTCAAGCACGCCTTTCTTCTTCTCTAACGATTGTGTGGAGCGGATGACGGGAATCAACCCGCGTAATCAGTTTGGAAGACTGAGGCTCTACCATTGAGCTACATCCGCGCACCGTCTATGCCAGCCGAAGCCAACACGAAACGACTCGAGCCATTATACACACTCCCTCAACAATCGCAAGTCGAAATCGTAATAATTATTTTTCGACCACGCAAACCTGGTACGGCTCCAACGCAACTTCGGCAGGAAGCTCGATATCGCCGTCCGAATCAAGACGCGCGATCTGACGTGCGGACGAGAAATTGAACAATCCCAATACCGTACGTCCTTCAACGTGGCGCACCACCGCAAGAACCGCATCATTATGCGCATCCCAAGTAGTGACCCATGCTTCCGGAGCGAACGCGGGATCGTCGCGCATCTCACGAACGCTCTTCAAACCGTCCCACATCTGCTTCTGCAGCGTGCCCGCCTGCTTGCGCTTGGCGCATTCTCCCAATTGAAGGGGCTGCGATGCAGATTGCGCGAATCCTCGACGCGATCGGGATCCTCCTTGTATTCCCAGCCGTTGAGCTGCACGATTTCGTCGCCGCAGCTCAGCATGGGGAAGCCACGCAGGAACGACATGGCGGAATGCATCATCAGATCGCGTTTCATCGAAATGTCGAGCAGCGGCTTGTCATGCGTGATCAGCGCACGTTCCACACCGCACAGGCTGGCCGTGGTGCCGCAGCTGCGCGCGTCCTTCGATGCCTCGTCGTAGTTGTACAGCTCTCCCATAGCCCAGCTGCCAGGCACCGATCCCTCGTAGAGTGTACAGGAATTCCTTATGCTTGAGCGGTCGATGCCGAGGCTCTCCTCCACCGGCTCGTCCAAGCCCCAGCCGATGTCGTCATGGCAGCGCAGGTAGTTGACGAACCAGCAGTTCTCCGGCAGCGCGTTAAGCTTGTCGAGCTGGTCTTTGAGCAGGCGCACGTCCCCACTGGCAAGCGCACTCCACAGATTCACCATGATCGACACGTTGTAAAGCATGTGGCATTCCGGCTTTTCCGGCGTGCCGAAGTAGGCGGCAAGCTCCTTGGGGGCCATCACCACTTCGCCCTTCAGCACTACGGCCGGGCAGACGCATTCGAGCACGATGCGCAGCATACGCACGATGGCGTGCACTTGCGGCAGATTGCGGCAGTTGGTGCCGAGTTCCTTCCAGATGTAAGGCACCGCGTCGATGCGGAACACTTCGACGCCAAGATTGGCGAGGCCAAGCACACTGGAGAGCACCGACACGAGCACGTTCGGGTTGCGGTAGTTCAGATCCCACTGGAACGGATAGAACGAGGTGAGCACCCACTTGTGCATCTGCTCGTTCCAGGTGAAGTTGCCGGGCGCGGTGGCCGGAAAGACTTCCGGCACCACGGCGTCATACTGGTCGGGGATGGTGCGGTCGTCGTGGCAGTAGTAGTAGTCCTGATATTTCGGATCGCCCGCTTGAGCGGCTTTGGCCCAGCGATGGCTGGATGCGGTGTGGTTCATCACGAAGTCGAGGCACAGGCTGATGCCCGCCGCACGCAGCTTCTTGGTGAGCGCGGCGAGGTCTTCGTTGGTGCCGAGCGACGGGTCGACGGTGTCGAAATCCTCCACTGCGTAACCGCCGTCATTCTGCGGATGCGGCATTTTCAGCAGTGGCATCAGGTGCAGATAGGTGAGTTTCTGTTCCTTCAGGTACGGCACTTTGTCGGCGAGTTTCTTCAGATCCCCGGCGAACAGATCGGTGTACATGGTCATACCGAACATGTTGCCGCGCTTGTACCATTCCGGATCGGCGAGACGCTTGGTGTCGAGACGCTTCAGATCGGCGGGGCGCGCATCGTGGGCTTTGGCCATCAGCTCGGTGAGGTTGCGGAAGGCTTCGTCGGCCTGCTCCCCATACAGATCCGTCAATAGTTCGCGCAGTTCCTCACTATATTGTGCGACGCGCTCGTCAAATGCTTTGTCGGATTTGGACCGTGCCATTCCTTGACTCCTCTTCCCAGGGACTTCGTTGTTATGAGTTGGATTCCGCAGCGTTCGTTGCCACGACGTTGGCACCAGTGTAGCGTGATTTTACGGTTTTATCAAACCGGTTCGAGGTGTTGTCGCGATTGACGTCAATGATTGACGCAATCACTTGCGGTCACGCTTCTATCGTCACCACCGCGGATGCGACGGATCCGTCATGACTCATGGAAATATGGATTGCGCACGATTGATCATCCCCATCAACCGGCAATCCCAACGATTGCCGCAACTTGCGTCGCACCTCGGGCGAGAGCATGACACGGGGCACGCCGTGGGAATCGTCAAGTATTTCGATGCGCGCCCAAGGAAAATCGTCGAGCGTGTACGGATAGGCAATGTCTCCATCGGCATTTGCCCTGCGTGAAATCGCTTCGCACCACGCCTTGAGAAAAGCCTCCTTGCCCGCCCATCGGGCCGCAAGATGCACCGCCTCACCGTCCCTTTTGACCTGCACACGTTGAGCGGTCTGCCATAGCTCGCGCATGGAGAACAGGTTTCGCATGCGCGACCCCGGTTCGCCCAGTTGCTCGGCGAACGCAGGCACATCCACGACGTCATGCCCTAAACCCAGCATTTTCCAGCCTTTCGAAAGTTTTCAGGAAGAAACGAACCATGTCGACTTCCGCGAAACAGGCGGGCGACACTTCGCTTTCATGCAAGGACACCATCCTACCTAAGCGCTTCATCCTCTGCCACCCGCATTGCGCGCCCCTCGTTTCGCGTCTGCACAAGTGAAAATACGACACCAAACGGAAATCGTGCAGACGGAAGTAGAGTGATTCAAGAATATGAAAATCCCGTATCTGCCGCGAAATACTGAGATTGCGACAGATACGGGATTTTGATGATCGTGCGTCTGAGCGCCAGAAATTTCAGGCGCTCAGACGCGGGAATCAGGCTTCGAAGTAGCCGGATGCGCCCAGGCGCGCGTTCGGATCGAGCAGCATGGCCTTCTCCACCTCGTGCGCGTTGTAGCCGCGGCCGTCCTCATGGAAACGACGGTTGTCGATCGGCTCGTAGAGCGCGGCGCGACCCATCATGCCTTCCTCAAGGCGACGCTGGCCGGCCGCCAAGCGCTCGTTGGCGCGATCACGCCATGCATTCAGTGCCTCGACGCCCGCGGTGTTGGCCACGGCCGCTTCGAACGCGCCCCGGATTGACGATCGCCGCAAAGCCGGACACGTGGCCGAAACCGAGCGACGTGGCCAGGCCCGCCTTGACGGAGCCGACCTTCAACGGTTCGCGCAGCCAGACCATGTGGTCGTCGCGCATGAGCTTCGGATCAACGCAGTCAAGGGCGGCATTGGCCGGAATCACGCCGGACTTGAACAGCTGGGTCAGACCGTTGACCTGGAAGATGCAGGCACCGCCCTTGGCATGACCGGTAAGCGTCTTCTGCGAGATCACGAACAGCGGATTGCCGTCGGCGCGGCCAATGGCGTGGGCCAACGTGTTGTGCAGTTCGGATTCGTTCGGATCGTTGGCGTTGGTGGACGTATCGTGCTTGGAAACCACGGCGATGTCGTCCGGGGTGACGCCAAGACGAGCCAGATCGCGCACCAGCTTGGAATCCTTGCCGCCCATGCCCGCTGCAAGCGCACCCAAGCCCGGAGCCGGAATGGAAGTGTGCGCGCCGTCGGCGTAGGAGTGCACGAATCCGATTACGCCGGCAACCGGCAGGCCGAGCTTCAACGCGATATCGCCACGGGTCAGCAGGATGGTGCCGCCGCCTGGGATTCCACGAATCCGCCACGACGACGGTCGTTGGCACGGGAGAAGAAGCGCGCGTCGATGCCCTTGGCGTACATTTCCTCCGAATTGGCGGTGGCGTTCATGTTGCCGAAGCCGATCACGGATTCCACGCCGATGTCGTCGATCGCACCGGTGACCACGAAGTCGGCCTTGCCGAGCGCGATCTTGTCGCACCCTCTTCAAGAGAGACGGCTGCCGTGGCGCAGGCGGAAACCGGCTGGACCATATTGCCATAGCCGCCGATGTAGGACTGCATCACGTGGGCTGCGACAACATTCGGCAGAGCTCCTGCAGAATGTCGGTCGGAATCTCATGGTTGAGGAAGCGATCCAAGTACAGCTTGCGCATGGACGCCATGCCACCGAAACCGGTGCCCTGCGTGGAGGCACCATCGACGGGATGCACCGCCTCGAGGATTTCGGTCGGCGTGAAGCTGCGGACAGGTAGGCGTCGACCGTAGTAACGATGTTCCACAAGGCGATCTTGTCGACATCGCCGACCATGGAAGCCGGAATGCCCCACTTGACCGGATCGAAGCCCTTCGGGAACTGGCCGCCGACCGTACGGGTCATGGCCGCGCGACGAGGCACGCGAATCATGGAGCCGGCATGGCGGGTCACGTTCCATTCGCCGGATTCCGCATCGGCCGCGAAGCTGGTGTGCGCTTCATCAAGCTTGACGTACTCTTCGGCAATCTCACGAGTCGGAACCGAGAAGGTCACATCGTGGTCAAGGAACACCTCGGCCTCTTCCTCGTCGGTGCCGTCCTTGTAGTCGTTGCCCATGCCTTCGTCGAACGGACGCACGCCGGAACGGGCCACGACCTCGTCATGGTAACGTTCCGCGATATCCTCCTCAGGCACGAGGTTGCCATCAACGTCGTACCAGCCCGGCTTGGGGCTGTCGTTCCACGTCAGCAGGCCCATATTCCATGCCAGTTCGAGCACCGCGCCGGCAGACAGATCCACCTGGCCGTCGGAATGGATGCCGAGTTCGGCTTCGAAACGGGTGCGGCCGGAGCCCCATGGGCCAAGTTCACCCGCGGACACGATGACGATTTCGTCTTCCGGACGTGCGCTGACGTTCTGCCAATCGGCAAGATCGACTTGGCCTGACGCGGAGCACGCGGGCTTGGCAGCGCCTTGATGAGCGTCTTGGCCGCGGTATCGGATTCGTTGCTTGCGATTGCGTTCTTGGCATTCGCCGCTTCCGCTTGGGCCGCGTCTTCCATGGCTTCCGCACGCAGTGCCTTGATGTCGATCGGCTCGTTGCCGAGTCCGCCGGTCAGATCCACGTCGAGCGGGGCTTGGCTGCTTCGATACGGGATTCGCGGGTGGAAAGGTTCAGCAGTTCGACCGCGATTTCGGCGGTGGAATAGGTCTTCAGACCGTGACGCTCCACCACTTCGACCAGCGGATCATTGCCGCCCATCAAGCCCGTGCCGCGCACCCAGCCGATCTTCGGATGGGCGAAGGTCACACGGCTCGACCACACCTTCGGCGCGAGCACGGTTCACAATCGCATCAAACGCGCTCTTCACTTCGCCGTAGGCACCGTCGCCGCCGAAAATACCGCGGTTCGGCGATCCCGGCAACACCACATGCAACTTATGCTGCACATCGGTGTCGGCACCGATCTTCGCAAGTCCGGCAATCGCACGCTCAACACCCCACAGCATGAGGCGAGCCTGGGATTCGAACAGTTCGCCGGAATCGGCGAGGCTGCCATGCACCGGCGGAGCGCGAACGGGAAGAACAGGCTCGGCTCGTAAGCAGGTTTGAGAATCGTGGTGGTCGCACCGGAAGTCTTCTTCTGCACATTGCCGACCCAAGTGACCAACGCGTCCACGTCACGGTAGCTTGACAGGTTCGCAGGAACCAGCCACAACTTGGCGTCACCGGCCGCATGCTCACGGTAGGTCTGCTTGGCCCATGCCTTCACGCTTGGCTTGAAGCTGTGCGAGGTGGCCACCACGGTCGCACCGCCTGCAAGCAGGCCGTTGACCACCTGGGCTGCGATGGAGTTCGGAGCCACGCCCGTCACCACGGCGATATCTCCAGCGAAACGGCTGGTTTCCGCCGATTCGGAAGCGTTTTTCTCCTGCTTCGGCAGCGACACGATTGAATGCGGCCTTCAGATCCGCGTTGTCGCTCTTGCCTGCATACCAGGCGGCTTCGTCGGCAATGGTCTTGCCGAGACCGATGAAGCTACCGTTCAATGCGGATTCATCGTTGTTGTAGTAGGCGCGTGCCAGATCCTCACGTGCGGATGCCCAACGATCGTCGAACAGAATGGCCTTGCGCTCGTCAAAACGAGGTTCGACTGCTTCGGCCAGTCAGCACCGAGTTCGGCTTCGACCGCAGCCACAACAGCCGCGTTCTCATCAGCAGTTTCTTCGGCAACCGGAGCGGCAACGCCCAGCTGGTTCAGCACGAACTTCGCCGTGGAGGCGAGCACGCCATCGGCACCGGTCACCTTGGCCGCGAACGCGTCCAAAGCGGCGGAATCAACCACAGCCCCGCCAGCTGCGCCACCAGCGCTCGGCATGGCAACAGCGATGCCCTTGTCGGCGGCAACCTTCTGCACGGCCGCATCGATCAGCGCGTTGGCAGCGGCCGCATTGGAAGCGGCATCCGTGCTCAACGAGGCAAGATCACCGCCACGAGAGCTGGCCCCCTCACGGGTTTCGAGCACGAGCGCAGCCACCACATGGGAAGTCCACCCTTCACCAAGCTGCCATGTATCGGTCACACGCTTGGTGATCTGGCCGAGCTTCACACCGGCGGCACCGAACATGCCACGCACACGGTCGCGCACGATGTCAGACAGCACCGGACCGAACGCCTTGTAGTTCGGAGCGACCTTGTTGACCAAAGCGCTCAGCGCCTTGACCGTCGCTTCGGCGGCACCGTCCACGGAAGCCACGCCCAGTTCGGAGCTGATGTCCATAAGTAACTGGTTACGGCGGGAAGACACGCCATTAGTCAGCGTATCGGTGGTATCGCTTTCGCCGATCTGATCGGGGCGAACCTTGGCCGAGTAAGCCAGCAATGTGGCGATCGCATCGGATGCTTGAATGGAATATCCGCAACGGCGGCACCAGACGGAGCGCCAGCGGAAGCTGCGGCAACCGGAACTTCCGCAACGGCTGCAGGAGCCGCCGCAGGAGCTGAGGCAACAGCCGGAGCAGCAGCCGCAGAAGAAGCCGCAGCCGCAACTGCAGAATCGTCGGCATCTTCTTCCGGAACCAACGAATCGGAATCGGTCATATATACGCGGCCTCATCGCGACCAACGTTGTACACCGTCACATCGCGACCGGCAAACTGTGGCAGACGCAACGTCTTGGCACCAAGATTGGCGAGTGTCGGAGCATTGCCGAGACCAACCTCAACATACTCTTCCACACCAAGACCGCCCTGCTCGGCGGAACCGAACAGCAGAGCCTGCGTCTCAATCCAACGCACCGGGGAGGCGAACTGCCAAGACAGCAGTTCCGTAAGCAGCAATCGACCGAGCTTCTGATCATCAGCAGCATAGGAATCCCAAATCTGCGGATCATCCAAAGCGGCCTGAATGCGCTCGGACGGCACGACTTCGAGAATCTTGGCCGCGAATTCCTTCGTCATTTCGAACGGAGCCGCAACCAGGTTCGGAATGTAGCGTCCGACCAAGCGACCACGGTAATCGATGGTCTGCGGCAGGAGCGCGTCAAGCTTGTCGCGGAATTCCGGCACACCCTTGCGCAGCAGCGTGGAATGGAACGGCACATCGATGCCCGGCACCAGCATGAATGCCGCTTGCCGCCATATTCGGCCACGCGGCGGTCGGAATCGGCCTTCAGCGCCTTCAGACCGGCGATGGTGCCTGCCACGGCATACTGCTGGCCAGCCAGGTTGTAGTTCACGATCTGCAGGAACTCGCCGGAAGCCTTCGACACGGATTCGACGTATTCGCGTACGCCGTCGTCGCCCACACCGAACTGGTTCGGACGCAGCGCACCCATGCGGTAGTTGGAGCGACCCTTCTCGTCACGCGGAATGAGGTGGTGCATGGTGGAACCGCGGTGGAACACGAGTTCGATCACGGTTTCCAGCGGAATCACGCCGGCGAAGGAGCTCAGGGCGTTGTATTCGCCCAGCGAGTGGCCCGCGAAATAGGCCGGCCAAATGTCGGCGCCGGCTTCGCGCAGACGTGCGGTCTGGGCGAATGCCACGGTGGCGAGCGCCACCTGCGTGAACTGGGTCAGGTTGAGCAGTCCTTCCGGATGGCGGTAGGTCACGCCGTTGGCGGTCAGTTCCTTCGGATTGTCACGCACGACGGCGAGGATCGAGAATCCAAGCTTCTCGCAGGTCACCTTGTCGGCACGCTCCCACACGTCTCGTGCGGCCGGGGACTTGGCACGCTCGTCGAGCACCATGCCCTGCTGCTGTATGCCCTGGCCCGGGTAGACGAAGGCGGACTTCGGCGCACGTACGATGGCGGTGCCACGAGACACGATATTGCCGTCGATGCGGCTGGTCACTTCGAGCACCATGCCGGAGTGTGCCACGCGTCCGACACGCTCGACGGAGATTTCCACTTCGTCGTCGAGCTGCACCATGCCGTACATGTTGTAGGTCCAGCCTGCGATTTCGTAGTGCGCACCCTTGCCGTCAAGCGCCTGCACCGCGTATTGCGCGGTTGCGGAGAGCCACATGCCGTGCACGAGCGGTGCCGCAAGACCGGAAACGGCAGCGCCACGATGCGAGGTGTGGATCGGGTTGAAATCGCCGGAAGTACGGGCGAAGGCGGTCATCTCGTGCGGAGCGGTCACCTTGACGCGGCGCAGCAGTCGGCGCGGAGTGCTTTCGATTTCCGCTTCGATTCCGCCGTAGTCCGGCGCTTCGGCGGCAGTGCGTCGGAATATGCGCGGCCACGGATGGCGAAACGCTCGGTTTCGTTGGCAAGCACGGTGCCGTCTTGTGCGCTGTGGGTGACGTGGATGGTCACCACACGGCCGGATGCCGATTCGAAGTAGTTTTCGGCCCAGCTGGTCAGTGCGATCTGTTCGCCAGTGTGCTTGAGCAGCTCGTCTTCGCTGACTTCCAGTTCGATGAGATGGTCGAGATGCACTGCGTTGAGCAGGCCTTCGATCACCGGGAAGCCGTTGACGTATACGGATCCGAGGGCCGCGTAGATGGCGGGCCATGCCGGTCCGACGAGTGCGTCCGGTGCGATGCGCGACGGCACCAGATTGCTCGGCAGCGCGCCGCCGGTGGTCGCTTCATGGTCGAAGCCGAGGTTGGCGGACAGCGTGTAGCTGGTATGCGCCTGTCCGAACGGATGGGCGGCTTTGTCTGCCACCTGCTCAATAACGGGCATGGCGGTGAGCTTGTCGCCGGTGATGGCGGTATTGCCGATGCCCGCGGTGTCGGCAAGCATGCGGTACACGTGTTCCGGCAGGCGGTCGCGGTCGACCACCGGGAAGAGCCCGGATTCGTTGCCGTCCACGTTCAGCGGGATGACGATGTCGCGTACGGCGTGCTTGGATGCGCCACCGTCAGGATCGTTGTCCCAGTAGGTATCGAGATGAATGTCGAGATCGTACTTTTCGATGCTTCCTTCGCTGGAAATCTTGCGGATTTCGTAGTTGGCGTCACCGTTGCTGGTACCGTACGCCGGTTTGCCATGAGATGGCCCACCCACGAGATGTTCGGGGATTTGCGAATGAATTCTTCTGCGGAAGATGCCGCGCCGAGCTGGGCAAACGCGGTTTTGTCTGCGCTTGGCGATTCGGCGGAAACGCGCTTGACCATGGCCTCTTCGAAACGGCCAAGAATGTCGGCGACCGGTTCGTCAACGGTGGTGATGCCCGCAACGGAGATCGGACCAGGAATAATACGCACGGAATCGGCGGAGTAACGGGAGTCTTCGGACTGCCACAGCTGATCCTGACCCCACCAACGCAGCAGGTCGTTGTCGATGACGGGCACGAACGGCATTGGCTTCGGGTATTCACGCACGAGCACCGGGAACCAAGCTTCATCCATCGGGGTGACGGTCAGTTCATCAGCTTGCGGATAGGCTTCGGCAAGCTTGGCGATGGCCGCATGCGGATCGGATTCCACATCGGCACGGGATGCGAACAGCGATGCGAATTCGCCGCTTTCCTTCGTGGTGACGCGGGCTTCGATACGCTGTAGCAAGTGCAGGAAGCGATCGGCATAGGTTTCATCTACCCACGGGAAAGCGAGATCGGCGAAACGCTGCGCCCATGCGAGATAGGTCATGGCCTTCAGGTCACCGAAATACGGCTTCGCGGTGGCGTTCAACGCATCGATGATTTCCTCACGGCGGCTTTCCAGCTCTTCCGGATGCTTCATCACGCGCACCAGCAGGCGTCCGCAACGCGCGGAAGAGTTTTCCAGCTCGTAAATATCGGCATGCAGGTGGCTCAGGCCGGAGGTGACTCCACTTGGCTTGGCCGCTCGGCACCCACTGTTCGCCCAGCGGAGCGAACGGATCGACGTCTGCTCTTGGCGGGAATGCCTGGGGTGTTGACGAGCATCTGCTTGACTTCAGGGCTGGTGTGCGCTTCTTTGGCGGTCATCACGCGGTGCCGACAAGCACGCCGTCCACCGGCATGAGCGGCGACCGTATTCGGCGGACCATTCGCCGGTGATGTAGTCGCTCCGCGTTCCGGCGTGCCGATGCCGCCGCCGACCACGAGCACCAGATTGGACTGTTCGCGCACTTCGGCATAGGTGCTCAGCAGCAGATCGTCCAATGATTCCCACGAATGGTGTCCACCTGCGGAACCACCTTCGACTTCGATGACGCATCTGACCGGAGCGACGGCCTTGGCGATGCGCACCACCTGGCGAATCTGGTCGACGGTGCCCGGCTTGAAGCTCACGTACGGGAATCCGTCGGCGTTGAGAGTGTGGATGAGTTCCACGGCCTCGTCAAGTTCCGGAATGCCCGCGGACACAACCACGCCGTCGATCGGGGTGCCGCTGGCACGCTTCTTCGGTACGATACGCTGGGATCCGAACTGCAGATTCCACAGGTAGCGGTCCATGAACATCGCGTTGAATTCAACGGTACGGCCTTCTTCAAGCTCTTCTTCCAGCTTGGCGACATGACGGTCGAACACGCTGGCGGTCACCTGGCCGCCGCCTGCAAGTTCCGCCCAGTAACCGGCGTTGGCGGCCGCTGCCACGATTTCCGGTTCCACGGTGGTCGGGGTCATGCCGGCGAGCAGTACCGGAGCCTTGCCGGTCAGTTCGGTGAATGCTGTGCGTACCTTGTCTCCGGCGGAGGTATGGATGATGCTTGGTGCGAAGCGGTCCAGTTCTGGGTGCGCTCCGGCAGGGTTTCCAGCGTGGAGAGTTCGCCGCGATCGGCCACGGTGGAGGCTTCCACCACGCCGACGCCGGTGCCTTGGGCAACGGTGGAGAACAGCTTGCCAACGGTGGTTCCCGGACCAAAGTCCAACACCCACAGGGCGCTCGGATCGGTGGATTTCATGAGCGCACGCACGCGGGCGGCCCAATCCACATGGTTGAGCAGCACTTCGGCGGCGAGCTCGCGAGCGTGGTCGGCGTTGATTCCGCAGGATTCCGCCCATGAAACAGCCTGTGAAACAGCCTCGGCCATAAGCGGGCTGTGGAACGGCAGGGTCACGTCAAGGTATTCGAGCACCGGTTCGAACACGCGACCGCACGCACCTTCTCTTCGCGCAGCTTGGCCTGGTGCTTGTGCTCCTTGGCCACTTCCACGCCGAACGCGGCCAGATCCTCCGGGTAGCCGGAGAGCACATAATGCGTGGCGGAATTGGTGACTGCCACGGCGATCGGGCCTCGGGCACCGGAAACACGCTTGATCAGCGCATCCACCTGGGCGCGGGTGATGTCCTTGACAGACAGCATCGGCGTGGCTTCGCCGTGACGTGCGGCAAGACCAAGCTGACGCGCCTGCCGGGTGCCGGCAACGCCGATCAGCGTGGCAATCGCAAGAATTTCATCGATTTGCGCGGAAGCGGCGTCGATGGAACCCGCTTCGACGATCGCCTGCACCATGTGCACGGCGAGCACGCCTTGGGAGTGACCAAGCACGGCAACCGGCTTGGCAACGGCGGGATTGTAGCCGAGAGCTGCAGCATCGAGTAGCGCACCCAACTGGGCGAGAGCAATGCCCGGAACGCTGGCGGAAGCCGCTGCGGCAGCGCCAAGTCGCGCCGGATTCGGTTCGAATCCAAACAGGTCGACCGGCGCCCGGTGGTGGCGAGCAGGTCGGCTGACACCGGTACAGCAGTGCCTGGGCTGCGTCGGCGTGGGTATGCAGGCTTCGTCGAGCACCGGATTGGCGCTCTGGTCGGCGAGCGTCACCGGCCATGGGGTGGATTGGCCTGCGAAGGCGAGTGCGTGCGGCTCGCTGTTCAGTCGGTCAAGAAAAAAGGTGTTCATGATGTTCCTACTTGTTTCAAAAATCTTGCGATGTGTTCTTGCGCTTACGTTTGCTTACGATTCATCCGCGCACTTTGCGCCCGTCACAACGGCTGGTTGCCGTGGTGTTTGGTGGTTTTGCGCACGCGTTTCTTGCTGGAGAGCAGTTTGAGCGATTCGATGATGGTTTCGCGGGTTTGCTCGGGGTCGATCATGGCGTCGATTTCGCCCATTTCCAGCGATAGATTCGCGTTGACGGTGGTGCGTTCGTAGTCGGCCACGTATTTGGCTCGGAGCGCTTCGACGTCTTTGCCTGCGTCTTTGGCTTTCTGCAGGTCTTTGCGGTGGATGATGTTCACGCTCCGGCCGCGCCGAGCACTGCGATTTGGCTGGATGGCCACGCGTAGTTGAGGTCGGCTCCGATGGCTTTGGATCCCATCACGATATAGGCTCCGCCGAAGGCTTTGCGTAGGATCACGGTGACCAGCGGCACTTGCGCGTTGGCGTAGGCGTAGATCACTTTCGCGCCGCGGCGGATGATGCCCGCATGTTCCTGTTCGGCGCCAGGCTTGTATCCGGGGGTGTCCACCAAGGTGACGACCGGCAGGTTGAACGCGTCGCACAGACGCACGAATCGTGCCACTTTTTCGGAGGAATCCACGTCGAGGATGCCCGCGTTGACGTTCGGCTGGTTTGCCACAATGCCGACCGGATGCCCGTTCACGCAGGCGAATCCCACCACTGCGGAGCTTGCGAACAGCTCGTGCACCTGCACGAATTCGCCGTAGTCCACGATGCAGCGGATCACGTCGAGCACGTCGTACGGCTGGCGGTCGTTGTCCGGCACGATGGTGGCAAGTCGCTTGGCCACGTCACGGTCGGCGCGGGTTGCGGCGTACGCGTAGGTGGGCGGCTGCAGGTCGGAGTTGGACGGCAGGTAGGCGAGCACGGTTCGTGCGTAGTCGATCGCGTCGCTTCGTCTTCGCCCAGGTAGTGCGCCACACCGGAGGTGGCGTTGTGCACGTATCCGCCGCCGAGGTCGTCCATGCTGATCACTTCGCCTGTGGCCGCTTTGACCACGTCAGGACCGGTGACGAACATGTTGGAGTTTTCACGGGTCATGATGATCAGATCGGTCAGTGCCGGGCAGTACACGGCTCCACCCGCGCATGGGCCGAGAATCAGCGAGAGCTGCGGCACGAAACCGCTGGCGTCGCAGGTTTTACGGAACAGATGCCCGTATTGCGTCAGCGCGGCCACGCCCTCTTGAATGCGGGCGCCGCCCGAATCGATAAGCGCGATGATCGGCACTTTCAAGTCGAGCGCTTTGTCCATCAATCGGCAGATCTTGCGGCCTTCCGCGACTCCCAGCGTGCCGCCGCGCACGGAAAAGTCCTGTGCGTATACGGCCACTTTGCGTCCGAACACTTCGCCGAAACCGGTGATGACCGCCGCTCCCGCGCGTCCGCCGTTGATGTCGCCGCCGCAGAATCGTCCGATTTCCTCGAAGGAACCGGTGTCAAGCAGCAGGTCAAGACGTTCGCGCGCCGTCAGCTTGCCTTTGACATGCTGGCGATTGCGGGCATGATCTTCCGCTTCGTGCGCGAGTTGCGCCGCACGAAGCACGGATGCGCGGATTGGCTGGGATGCGCCCGGCAGGTCGGCCGCGGAGACGGTTGTGGCCGCGGAGACGGCTTCGGCCGCGTTTTTGCCGAGTCGCTCCTGCTGTTCCATTACGATCTTCACGGCTTCTTTGACGGCCGGGCTCGCGATGATATCAGTCATCACTTACCCCCTTCCATAATTCCGTCGGTTGCGGTTCCGTCAACAGCAGCGCCAGTTGCGCCGTTTTCGCCGGCTTCCGTACCACTCGCTCCGGTCACATCGATGGTCATCAACGTTTCGCCGGCTTCCACGCCTGCCGCGGGTCCCACGAAAATCTTGGTGACAGCGCCCTTGACCGGCGCATACACGTAGTTTTCCATCTTCATGGATTCGAGAACGACGAGCAGGTCGCCCTTGGCCACCTGCTGGCCCTCGGCCACATTGATACGCGTCACGACGGCCTGCATCGGGCTTGCGATCACACCGGATTGGCCGTCATTGCTTTGCTGTTTTTTCTGCGCATGATGCAGTCCCTGCCCACGCAGCGGCTGGATGGCACGTTTCGCGTCACGTGCTTTGGCACCGCCCGTCAGGTTGGCGACGATGTCGTTCGGCACGGTCAGCGACACTCTGCGATTGTTGACTTCGATGACGAAGGTTTCGCTGGATTCCTTCTTGTCGACCTCGGAAGCGCCAGACATGGACGCCGGCTGCCCGCCTTGCGATGATGCGGCTTCCTTGTTGAGGTACTTGCGTTCCAGCCATTTGGTGCTGACATCGTATGCAACACCGTGTTCGGCGGTGAATTCGTCGTCGTTGAAAATCTGTTCGAACAAGCTTGCCGGAGTCGGCACGCCTTCCACCTTCAGCTCGCTCAAGGCGCGGCGCACGCGGGCCACTGCTGCCGCTCGGTCAGATGCGGTGACCACGAGTTTGCCCATCATCGAATCGAATTTCGGCGAATGGTGTCGCCTTCGACCACGCCGGAATCCACACGGATGCCCGGGCCGGACGGCCAGCGCAACGAGGCCAGCGTGCCGGAGCTTGGCGCGAGGTTCTTCGCCGGATCCTCGCAGGTCAGGCGCAGTTCAAAACTGTGTCCACGAAGCGGATGGTTCACGGTCAGTTCCCCACCGTTGGCGATGGTCAGCTGCTCGCGCACCAGGTCAAGTCCGCAGACCTCCTCGCTGACGGTATGCTCCACCTGCAGACGCGGATTGACTTCCAGGAAGTACACTTTGCCCTGTTCGGTCACCATGAATTCGCAGGTGCCAAGCCCCTCGTAATCGACGGCTTCGAACAGTCGGCGAGAGTAGGTTCCAGCTGGTCGGTCACCTCGGAGGAAAGGAACGGTGCCGGCGCCTCTTCGACAAGCTTCTGATTGCGGCGCTGCACGGAGCAGTCGCGCGTGGAATACACGGTGAAGTTGCCGTGCGAGTCGCGGCCGCACTGCGTTTCGACGTGACGTCCTTTGTCGATGAATCGTTCCACGAAATATTCGTTCAGATCACCGCCCTGCAGCGCATCATGATTCATGTAGAAACCACGCAGCTCGTCATCGTTGTGCACGAGCGTGATGCCGCGACCGCCGCCGCCATCGGTACGCTTAAGCATGAGCGGATAACCGTGCGTGTGCGCGAAATCCAGCAGCAATCGCATGTCGGAAATCGACTGGGAAATGCCGGGAACCGGCGGAACTTTGGCGAACGTGGCCACACGACGTGCGGTGATCTTATCCCCCAAATCCACGAGGCTTTCGGATTCGGACCAACCCAAGCCGCACCCGCATCGATCACTTTCTGCGCGAAAGTGGCCACTTCGGAAAGGAATCCGTAGCTGGATGCACTGCGTCGGCACCGCTGCGCTGCAGAATGTCGATCAGCAGATCCTCGTTGAGATAGGTGTCTTTATACGTGTCTCCGGAAAGCAGATATGCGTCGTCAGCCATCTGCACGTATTGTGCATGGCGATCCTGCTCCGCGTACACCGCAACCGTGGGAATCCCCATCTCACGGGCGGTGCGCACTACGCGAAGCGCGATTTCTCCGCGATTCGCCACCAGAAGTTTGTTGACATTTTTAGGCATAACGTCAAGTTTGGTCGCGCGAACGAAAAATCGTGAACTCGTTTCCCACAAAAGACACGCAATCTTTTTGTAAGGCTCCACAAACGTTACCGAAACTTGGCAAGCCTACGATTGGGGGCATAAGTTGACAAACCTTGCATTTTCGTCACTTTCGCGCTTGCCATCATTTCGGCTGTCAACAATCGTCGATTCATCAACGTAATGCAATCACATCCAAGGAGAATTATCGTGCGTAACGCAATGCTGACACTCAAAACCACGCTGAAAACCGCCACCAGCGGCACTGTCGGATCCATCCTCAAGCCGGCGCTGTTCGCCGTGCTCATGTGGACCGCCTCCGCGGCCGGTGCCGTGCCGATTCCGGGCACGCCGGTGCCGATCACGCTACAGACGTTCGTGGTGATGCTGGCCGCGCTGATGCTGCCGTGGAAGCAGGCCGGCGCCGCGATGCTCATGTATCTGGCAGCCGGCGCGGTCGGTCTGCCGGTGTTCGCCGGCGGCGCTTCCACCATGCATTGGTTGGCCCGAGCGCGGCTTCCTGATCGGCTTCCTGCCGGCGGCATCGTCACGTCGCTGCTGAAGGGTGAGGCGCGCACCGATCGCTGAAGCATGGCGCGCTGACCGCCGCACGTTACCTGTTTGCCTGTGTCGCCGGCTGCATTGCGCTTGACTATCTGCTTGGTTTCATCGTGCAGTCCGCCATTACCGGCATCGCACTGCCGATTGTGGCCGTGGCTTCCATGGGATTCGTCGCAGGCGATGCGGTCAAGGCCGTTATCGCTTCCGCCGTGGTCGCAGGTCTTGCCAAGCTGAAGTGAGATTGCGGCAAATTTCAGCAATCAAGTAATTTTTTACTTACTGAGCACGCCTACGTCGGCCGTGCTCACCCGATGCAATACGCCTTCCTGATCCTCAATGGTCAGGGAGCGTCGTCGTTTAACGCGACAGCCCTGCCCTGCAAAGTGGTTCCGTCCACAAAATGAGCCTCGCACTGCTTGCCGAGCGTCCAGCAGATCGGGGTCATCGCTTCCCGGGCGCGCACAGCCTCACGGTGAGGGTCCTCTTCGAAATCAGCCAACCGCGAGCGCAATCCTTGCACCCAACGTACGGCAATCGCATCGCGCAACACCATCGCATCAGCAGATTGCGCGCAACCAACTGCAACGATGTGGACTTATCTATCGGCAATCGTTCCTGAGCGACGGCAAGATTCAAACCGACGCCGATCACAATGGCAACGCGATCCCCGCAATCCGGAATCGGCACCATTTCAGCGAGTACGCCACCAAGTTTCTTGCCGCCAGCAAAAATATCGTTCGGCCATTTCAGCAAAACATCTTCATCGAGCGTGCCGCCGAAATCGCATACCGCACCAACAATCGCCTCACGCATCTCGCAACCGGCAATCATCTGCAGCCAACCATTGACGGACGAATCGCGCACAATCGCAACCGGCACGCTCACCACCAGCGACACGATGAATGACTCCCCCGGCACACTGGCCCACGTATGGTCGAGCCGCCCGCGACCGGCCGTCTGCTCGTTCGCCGCGACAACCACGATCTCACGCCCGCTCCACACGAGGTTCCCTGCAATGCCGTCCATGCCATCCATGCCGAACAGCCGACCTGCACGCACCAAATCCGCGGCATACGTGTTGGTGGATCCCACCGTATCCAAAACAAGCACCTGATCCGCCGCAACGCATGTACGCGGCATGATCGCAGCCGAATCCAAAATCGCCATCATTACCTCCTACCTACTACAGCGCGGCGCGCCGACGCAATGTCGCCGCAACGCAACAGCTCATGCAGCAGCCAACGCAGCCGCTACTCGTCCTGCCGCACCTGGCTGGCCTCATGCGCACTGGCCACGTTCGCGCTGGCAGCCGATCGCGCATACGCGACTCGCGCCAGAATTGCAGGCATACGAAACCGAATACGAACGCGACCGGTAGCATATGCCGTTCGAAATTGTTGGCCGGAGCGGTGATCATCACGCCCATGAGCAGCAGCAGGGGCAGATGCCATGACAGCGAGCGCCATCGCCGCAACACCACTTCGGCAGCGCCGACCAGCAGCATCAGCGTTACGTACAGATTGCCGTGCGTCACCCAGCCGATCACGGGAATATTGCCCCAACCTTTCGCGAAGCCGGCCACCGCATCGCGCCAATCGTGGTTATACAGGTGGATCCACGCATTGTCGTTCTGCACGTAATCGTTGTTCACGTAGTAGTCCATCGACACGTATGGCAGGTCGGTCACGTCGAAATAGCCGAAGCATTCGGCGAAAAACGCGTCGAGCGCGATAACAGGATTTGCGACAACGATTTCAAGCCAGGCCTCGTTGAAGTTTGTCATGTCGTCTTCGGTGACGGTGCGCCACTTGTAGCTGACTTTCTTCGATTGGATGCCGGAGGATTTCACCGGGTCGGCGTCCTGCCGGAAGTACGCTTCGGCCATCTGGTCGAGGTTGAAGACCGGTTCAAGCTTTTTCGCCGCGTCCGCCGGAATGCCTTTCGGATTGTATTTGGCGACGCGCGCGATCTGCTGCAGTTGGATGCCACGCTTCGATGGGGTCGCCGCCGATGATGCGCCCGTGTTGGTGAGGAACACGATGCCGCCATGAATGAGGATGGTTGGCAGCAGAAGTGCCACAAGATAGGTTTTCCAACGTTTGCGATCGTTGATAAGTGCCAGGATCAGGGTGAAGAGAATGATGTACCACGCGTATTTCGCGCTGATGAGCATCACGCAGCTTGAGATGGTGAAGGCCATGATCGAGCGTTTGCGTAGGTACGTCGCTTGCCGTTGATGGTGGGCAGCGCTTTGATATGCGTCATGTGCAGTTCGTACCACACGCCGAACCACCATACGAATGCGAAAGCGAACAGCGGCGATTTCGTCAGGGAAATCGTGGCGAATACCGCAAGCGGGCACACCATGAAGAACAGCAGTATCATGAATCGTGTTTTCGCACCGGCCCGCAGTCTGGAGGGGCGTGCCACAACGCCTGCTTCAGGATGCGCGTAATCGCGCATATTCCAGCAATCGTGGCGTTCCGGATGCGAGAAGTCGAACGTGCCGACGCCAAGCCTGCGCCACGGCAGGTTGAAGAACCGGTTGGCGGTGGCCGAACAGCAGAATGCGGCGAATAGCCATTGCAAGGCTGCGAGCACCACGATGCCCGCATCGTTGGAGTCGGTGAAGTAGCGCGAAACCGCCGCTGCGGCACCGTAGAACACGGTGAGCACGACATTGTGCTGGTCGGTCAGATATGTGGGATTGTCCGGCCACATGTAATGCGCGGTCGGGTAAATATCCATGGGCACGAACGAGAAGAAGCCGATATATGGCTGTTTCAAGCCCGTCCACTGGTTCAAGGCCCAGCTGAATTCACGGATCTGCGAGCGAATGTCGCGCCGAACGCGGCCAATAGCGTGGTTGGAATCCACAGCCAGCCGATTACGAACACCAGCATGAGTTTCCACCAACAGTCGGTGCAGCGGATGAGTTTGCGCCCCGTCCATACGATCACTGCATGCAGGGCGCGCCCTGGGCGGCTGTGCGCGGCATCATGCAAGTGTCGCAACATAATGCCAAGCACGGTGGTCGGCGTTCCTGCAATCTCGTTGCATAGTTTTTCATGCCGTCGTGCGAAATATTGCGGAAGTACGCGACGGCCGCGGCCGAATCTGACCAATGCGACAACTATCGAAAACCATATCGCGAAAGCGACCACCAAATACAGCACATTCAGCCAGCCGAAGTCGGAAAGCCCATCGCCGAACCAATACAACGGCCCGATCGCGCAACACCATGCCACCCAAAGGCATGCCAGCACGGCCAGCATCCAGCTGAGGAATGTGCCGATACGCTCGCCACGCTTTCCAGTTTGTTTGACTTCGCTCATAAGCGGCATAATAGCGGCACTCCCCGAATGAACTTCACCTCGTTGACGCTTTCCGTTCAGCGATTCGCCAGTTGGGCGGCTACACTTGACGCTTATGAACTCCGATCAGGCAGACATTCTCGACCTTCTGGCAGGGCACACCGACGATTCAACCATCGAACGGCTCGCTTTCGAATGCCTGATGACTTCTCTTACGGATGATCGCGTCGCCTCGTTGATGAATGTGCTTGGTTGGCGTGGGGATTTCGATTGTTTCGCGATTGGCGGCACACCGGAAACGAGTCCCGCTTCGGCTTCGCTCGTTGCGCGTAAGGCGGTGCGCGATCTGGGCGGAGAACATGTGATTGTTGGCACATACGGCAGTTTTCTGCTGGCGCTTGTCTGTCAGAGTGGCGCCGCCACTGCCGAAGTGACCTGCACGTCGATTATGCCCGCTTTCAAAGATGACGAATCGGTGTATTTGAGTCCGGTGCGTTCCGGTGTCGCCGCGCTTCGCACGTGTTGCGTGAAACCCTGTTTTCCTTGCAGGCGGCTCCCGCTTTGGCGTCGCGTCCCGCCCGTTGCGTGCCGATGAGTTGCTGCCGGAACGGGCGCTGTTGGGCGATGATTACGCTCGTGAAGAGTTGTATCAGAACGTGTATCAGGTGCTTCATGGCGAGAATCCCGACGATCCGACGTTTGTGACGGTTTCCACGTTTTTGCGCAACGGCAGTTCGTTGGAAAACACGGCGAAGGAATTGAATGTGCATCCGAATACGGTGCGTTATCGTTTGAAGCGTGCCGCGGAAACGACCGGTTGGGATGCGACCGACCCGCGTGACGCATACGTTTTGACGACGGCGCTTGCGATTGGCCGTATGCGCGATCGTTGAACATCACTTCTCTGTTTTAATATCTATCTGATATCTGGTTTCATTGAGATTCTTTGATAGTCAGACGATTGCAGGATCATTATTTATTAAATGAGATAGATAATCGCAAGATATATATGAAAAGACCCGCATCTCGCGTTGGGGCAGGATGCGGGTCTTTTGCAAGCTATATAGAAGCTATCTGCAAGCTATATTGCTCAGGCGATGACCGTCGGATCAACGGGACGCCCGGGTTCATCGTGGAGGTGATGGTCGCCTTGGTGACGTAGCGGCCCTTCACGGTGGACGCTTCAGACGCTTGATTCGTCGGCAACAGCCTTGAAGTTCTCGTCGAGAGCCTGCTCGGTGAAGGAGAGCTTGCCGATGAGGAAGCTCAGGTTGCCATTCTTGTCAACACGGAAGTCGACCTTGCCGCCCTTGATGTCCTTGATGGCCTTGGTGACATCCATGGTCACGGTGCCGGTCTTCGGGTTCGGCATGAGGCCACGCGGACCGAGCACGCGGCCGAGGCGGCCGACCTTGCCCATCATGTCCGGGGTAGCCACCACGGAATCGAAGTCCAGGAAGCCGTCGGCAACCTTCTGCACGAGATCGTCGTCACCGACGATGTCGGCGCCAGCCTCGAGAGCCTCGGTGGCCTTCGGGCCACGGGCGAACACGAGGACCTTGGCGGTCTTACCGGTGCCGTTCGGCAGGTTGACGGAACCGCGGACCAGCTGGTCGGCCTTACGCGGATCCACGTTCAGGCGCAGCACGGCCTCAACGGTCTGATCGAACTTGTACTCCGGCATGCTCTTGACGAGAGCGATGGCTTCGTTAGCGGTGTAAAGATTGTTGCGATCGATCTTCTCAGAAGCTTCGCGGTACTTCTTGGAACGCTTTACCATTTGTCCCTCTCCTCTCAGTCGGTAACCGTGATACCCATCGAGCGGGCGGTGCCCTCGATGATCTTCATGCCGGCTTCGACGTCGCGTGCGGACAGATCAGCCATCTTGATTTCGGCGATCTCACGGACCTGAGCCTTGGTGACGGAGCCGACCTTGTGGGTCAGCGGGTTTTCGGTACCCTTCTGGATGCCCGCGGCCTTCTTCAGCAGAGCTGCCGCCGGCGGGGTCTTCAGAATGAAGGTGAAGGAACGATCTTCGAAAACGGTGATCTCAACAGGGATGACCTGGCCCATCTTGTCCTGCGTGGCAGCGTTGTACTGCTTGCAGAAGTCCATGATGTTCACGCCATGGGAACCCAGTGCCGGGCCCAGCGGCGGGGCCGGGTTGGCCTTGCCAGCCTGAATCTGGAGCTTGAGAAGCGCCGAGACTTTCTTCTTAGGAGCCATTGTATGGTTCTTCTTTCTGTAGAAGCGGTGGTAGCGGCACCGGAGTAGGTTTCCCGCGTCCGGTTCCTTCCGCAACGTATATTGCTGTGCTGTGCTAGCGGATTCCGTACTCTCATTCAGGCACGCCAAACCCTCCAGACACAAGCTTTCCTATTGTGCCCACTCCCCCAGACAAAAAAGACCCCGCAATGCGCGGGGTCTTTCAAAGACTTATCAGCCAATTTCTCTACCTGGTTGAAGCCCAACTCCACTGGCGTGTCGCGACCGAAGATGGACACGAGCACCGTGAGCTTCTGGGTGGTGGGCTCAACGTGGAGACGCAGCTGCCGATGGTGGTGAACGGACCGTCGGTGACGGTGACCTGATCGCCAACGGCGTAGGAGACTTCAAGGACGCGCTTCTTGTTGGCGGCCGGCTTGTCACCAGCTTCTTGAGCGCTTCGGAAGCGATCATCGGAGCATCATGGAGACGACTTCCTTGCGGCTCAGCGGCGCCGGTTCCTTGGTCGGACCGACGAAGCCGGTGACGCCTTCGGTTTCACGCACAATACGACGGGCGTTCTCATCCGGAAGCATGCGAATCAGCACATAGCCGGGAACACGCACGCGGGTGATGACCTTCTTGCCCTTTTCGGTGTGCTTTTCGACTTCTTCCATCGGAACTTCAATCTGGAAGATCTTATCTTCCATGCCGAAGCTTGCCACACGGGATTCAACGTTGGTCTTCACACGCTTCTCATAGCCGGAGTAGGTGTGCAGCACGTACCACTTGCCTTCGAGGGTGCGCAGGCTGTTGGAGAAGTCTTCGACGGCCTTGGCGCCAGCATCCAGCTCTTCGCCGCCCTCGTCCTCCGCGGACTCTTCGGAAGCAGCTTCAGCAGTCGGCTCGGCCTCAGCGACTTCCGGAACGCTTTCACCCTCGGCCTGCAGCGCCTCAACGGCAGCTACGGCCTCGAGATCAGCTTCTGGAGCTTCGTCGAGGTTGTCGGAAAACACTTCGTCAGTCATGCAGTTTCACCTTCAAGTCGTTGATCAGCCGAAGATCCACAGGGTCAGCTTGCCCAGACCGAAGTCCATGCCGGTGACCAGTGCCATCAGGAGCAGCACGAAGATGAACACGGCGAGTGCCCAGAAGAACAGCTCTTTGCTGGTCGGGGTCACGACCTTGCGGAGTTCGTCGATAATCTGTTTGATGAACAAGCCAAGACGCATGAAGATGTTCGGCTTAACGGCCTTTTCGCTATTTTTTGCCTTCGCCATAATAATCCTCCGCTGAGCTTGTTGTAAGAAGCTTGGCAGGGAAGGCGGGACTCGAACCCACAACCTACGGTTTTGGAGACCGTTGCGCTACCAATTGCGCCACTTCCCTAGGTGTACTCTGCCGTTTCTACTTGCTGGCGAGGATTTTGTGCGAAAAACCACGCAAGAAGTAAGCGGCAAAACCGCCAAGTCGCAATAATAGCGGGTATTTGCGACTTAGTCCAACCGGTTTTTCAAGAAATGTCCCAAAACCGCTATTTTTCAACGAAAAAAAGATTCGCACCCGGCATGTCACCGCGGTGCGAATCGTGTGAAAAGTCTCAGTCAGGCCAGTATCAGTCCTCGACCCACTGCTTCATACGCTTCATGCCCTCAACGAGGTCGTCGTCGGCAAGCGCGTACGAGAATCGCAAGTAGCCGGGAGCGCCGAACGCTTCGCCTGGAACGGCCGCCACATGACCTTCGTCAAGCAGTGCCGCAGCCAGTTCGGACGTGCTCGCATAAGCGGTTTTGCTGGTGCCGAGCGGCTTGTTCAGCAGTGCGCTCACGTCGGCGAACGCATAGAATGCGCCGGTCGGCGTCGGGCAGTTCACACCTTCGATATCGTTCAACGCGGCGACGATGGTCTGACGGCGCTTGTCGAACGCCTCACGCATCTCGTACACGGCGTCAAGAGATCCGGACACGGCTGCGATCGCGGCACGCTGGGAGATATTGTTCACGTTCGACGTCATATGCCCCTGCAGCTTGGATGCGGCCTTCGCCACGTCGAGCGGAGCGATCATCCAGCCGACACGCCAGCCGGGCATAGCGTAGGTTTTGGCCACGCCGTTGAGCACCAGCAGCTGATCACGCACTTCAGGCACTGCAGCGCCGATATACGTGGTTTTTGCACCATCGTAGTTCAGATGCTCGTAGATTTCGTCGGAGATCACCCACACGTGGTGTTCCACAGCCCATTCGCCGATCGCCTTGACGGTTTCCGGATTCCACACGGCACCCGTCGGATTGTTCGGCGTATTCACGATGATGGCCTTCGTACGTTCGGTACGTGCCGCTTCCAGGTCTTCCAAGCTTGGCTCGAAATTGCGGTCAGCTCCCGCGAACACTTCGACAGGCACGCTCCAGCCAGTTTCACGGCTTCCGGATAGCTCGTCCAATACGGCGTCGGAATGATGACTTCGTCGCCATCATTGAGCAGGATTTGAAAGGATTCGTACACGGCCTGCTTGCCGCCATTGGTTACGATCACCTGATTCGGATCGACTCCATACCCCGAGTCGCGCAACGTTTTTGTCTGCGATCGCCTTGCGCAATTCCGGCAAACCTGCCGTCGGAGTGTAACGATAGTTCTTCGGATCCTGCACCGCTTCGGCCGCAGCCGCGACGATCGCAGCCGGAGTCGGAAAGTTCGGTTCGCCCGCACCAAATCCAATGACGTCGATTCCTTCAGCTTTCATCGCTTTCGCTTTGGAATCAACGGCCAGAGTAGCGCTCGGAGCCACGCGGTTAATACGTTCGGAAAGAGTCTGCCAGTCAGCCATAGTCATGTTTGCCATGCTATCCCTCCCGCCCGAAAAACAACAGCCTTTTAGCACATTTTGGAATTCCTTTTCCCTGTTGACCGGTAGGGGCGGCATATTGCTATTTACAGGCACCGAACAAAAGAGGGAAAGGGATTAAACCAAGACGAGGTTGTCACGGTGGACTAGGGGGTGGGCGTATTCTTCGCCGAGGAAACGCTTGAGCTGGGCGGTATTGCGGCCGAGCATTTGCGGGATTTCTTCGGAATCGAATCCTACGAGGCCTTTTGCGAGGTGATTGCCCGCTTCATCGTCGATCCACACCGCGTCTCCGGCGGCGAAATCGCCCCGCACTTCGAGTACGCCGGCGGCAAGCAGGCTGGCGGCCCCTCCGCGTACCGCATTGGAAGCGCCGGCATCGGCCACGAGCGTGCCTTGCGGGTGTGCTGCGAACCCGATCCATAGGCGGCGTGATGATCCACGGTCGTTGATGGGGGCGAATGCGGTGCCGACTGGGTCGCCCATCATGGCCGGGCCTGCGTTTGCCGCGCAGGTGAGCACTGCGGGAATGCCGGAGACGCCGCAACACGCGCCGCTTCCATTTTGGTGACCATGCCGCCGGTACCCACGTTTGATCCGGTGCCGCCGACCTGCACTTTGGCGAGCGCGTCCTCCACGTTCGGCACGTAGCTGATGCGTCGCGATCCGGGTTCGCTTGGGGGTGTCGTGTAGAGCGCGTCCACGTCGGTGAGGAGCACCAAAGCGTCGGCGACTACGATGTTGGCGATCAATGCGGAGAGTCGGTCGTTGTCTCCGAAACGGATTTCGTTGGACGCGAGGGAATCGTTTTCGTTGATGATCGGCACCGCGCCGAGGTCGAGCAGCCGGTCGAGGGTGCGTCGCACGTTGCGGTATTGCTGTGGTGCGATGGTGTCGGACACGGTGATGAGGATTTGCCCGACGCGCAGTCCGTATTGTGAGAAAGCGTTCTCGTATTGGGCCATGAGCAGGCCTTGTCCGACGGCCGCGCACGCCTGCTGGTCAGCCACGTCGGTTGGGCGTGAGTCGAAGCCGAGGGAGCCGAATCCGGCTGCGATGGCGCCGGAGGAGACGAGCACCACGCGCCCGCCCATGAGTCGCACGCGTGCGAGGGCCGCCACGAGCGCGTTGAGTCGCTCAGGATCGAGGTGGCCGCTTGGTTTGGTCAACGAGCTGGATCCCACTTTCACCACGATGGTTTGCGCTTCGGCGATGGCGCGGCGCACTTGGGCTTGCGATGGCGTGTTCATGGTTCCTCCAGGCGTTCGAATGGCCGAAAAGAAAACCCGCCGACATGCCAATCGGCACATCAGCGGGCGTTTTTGCTGCTTCTATTGTTCCACGTTTCGGAATCGGTGGTTTCACCGCGTCCGAAGAGGCTGGTTTCGTCATGGCGGTCGTCGTCCACGGAAGGATCGGCAGTGTCCGGCCTTGCGTTCGGCCATCATGCTTCACGCACGGCTTGGCGCGCATCCATCATTTCGTGGTACTGGCGACGGCGTTCCGCGTTGGTGCGGCGCTGCGAACGGCCGTCCTGTTCCTGCAGTCGCAGGTCGACGCCTCGTGCGCCAAGCTGGCGCCGTCGAGCATTTCCGCGCCCGCAGCAATGGTCGGATCCCAATCGAATTCCACGGCTCGCGCACCCTTGCCGATGCGTACTTCGTCGCCAGGTTGGCTCCCTTGTTGCGCAGCTCGTCTTCGACACCGAGTTTGGCGAGGCGGTCGGCCAGGTAGCCGACTGCTTCGTCGTTGTCGAAGTTGGTTTGCATGACCCAACGTTCCGGCTTGGTGCCGAGCACTTCGTACCAGACGTCGCCGTTGCCGGCTTCCTTGCGTTCCACGGTGAAGTCAAGCGCGGTGCCGCCTTCGTCGTTGCGGCGACGGCGGTTGCGCGGCTCTTCGAGCGGCTTGATGACCACGCGCGCTTCTTCTTCGGCCTGTTCGCGTTCGGCGACTTCCTTGCGCATGTCGGCGACCATGGCCGCCAACGCCCAGTTGAGTTCCTTCAAACCTTCGTGGGATGCGGTGGAGATGACATACACATTGAGACCGAGCTTTTCGAATTCCGGTTTGACGAATTCGGCCAATTCCTTGGCTTCCGGCATATCGACCTTGTTGAGGATGATGATTCGGGGGCGTTCGGGGATTGGGATTGCGCCCAACGGCAGTTCCAGCTTGTCGGCATATTCGGCAAGCTCATGTTCGAGCGCCTTGTAGTCGCTCATCGGATCACGGTCAGGTTCCAGCGTGGCACAGTCGATGACGTGGGCGATGATTTCGGTGCGTTCGATGTGGCGCAGGAATTCAAGGCCGAGGCCCTTGCCTTGGGATGCGCCCGGAATCAGGCCCGGCACGTCGGCGATGGTGTACCGCATGTCTCCGGCCATAACCACGCGAGGTTCGGCACGAGCGTGGTGAACGGATAGTCGGCGATTTTCGGCTTGGCGGAGCTCATGGCTGCGATCAGGCTGGATTTGCCTGCGGAGGGGAAGCCCACCAAGGCCACGTCGGCGATGGATTTGAGTTCGAGAATGACGTCACGTTCCTCGCCTGGTTCGCCAAGCAACGCGAATCCCGGAGCGCGACGGTGCGGTTGGCCAATGCGGCGTTGCCAAGACCGCCGTTGCCGCCGGCCGCCACCACGAACTTGTCTCCGGCATGGCGAAGATCGGCGAGCTGCTCGCCCGGATGCTTAGGCTTGCCTTGCGGCCCTTTGGCTTCGAAAATCACGGTGCCCACAGGAACGGGCAGGATCAGATCGGCACCTTTCGAACCGTCTTTGGTCGTCTCCCAAGCCCATGGTGCCGCTTCCAGCCTCGCGGTGGGGCATGAAACGGTAATCCAACAGGCTGTTGGCGTTCTGGTCGGCCATGAAGATCACGGAACCGCCATCACCGCCGTTGCCACCGTTCGGTCCCGCCAACGGCTTGTATTTTTCCCTACGGATGCCGGCGGAACCGTTGCCGCCGTCGCCGCCCTTCACATGGACGGTCACGCGATCGACGAAATCACTCATGTATCTACCTTAATCGTTTGTTCGAAACGGTCCGATTATTGTCCGTTTGATATGTCTTATGCAACTGTATGCAACGTTACGTGACGTTTGGGACGGGCTGAAGGAAACCAATCCTCAGCAATCATCAAAATAAAGAAAAGCCGCGTCCATAACGGGCGCGGCTTTATCTTGTAAGCGTTAATTGCGCGTATTTCAGGCGGCAATCACGTCGACGACCTTGCGGTCACGACGCACGCCGAACTTCACGCTGCGTCCTTGAGGGCGAACAGGGTGTGGTCCTTGCCCATGCCGACGTTCTCACCCGGGTGGAACTTGGTGCCACGCTGACGAACGATGATGTTGCCGGCCACGACGGCTTCGCCGCCGAACTTCTTCACACCGAGGTATTGCGCGTTTGAATCGCGACCGTTGCGCGAGCTGGACGCGCCCTTCTTATGTGCCATGTCTGTTCCTTTCGGTCCTTGACTCTAACCCTGCGCCAATCAGGCGATAGCCGTGATCTTGACAGCGGTCAGCTGCTGGCGATGGCCCTTGCGACGAGCAACGCCGGTCTTGTTCTTATACTTCATGATGCTGATCTTCGGACCCTTGGCCTCATCGTTGACAACCTCAGCCTTGACGCTGACGTTGGCGAGATCCTTGGCACCGAGGACAACCTTGGAGCCGTCCACAACGAGAGCAACCGGGAATTCCACGGTTTCGCCCTTCTTAGCCTCGAGACGGTTGACGTAGATGACGTCACCGACCTCAACCTTTTCCTGATGGCCGCCGGCCTTCACAATCGCGTACATATCCGTTCCTTTATTAACTTGGAAAGCTTACTGCCCGGCACGTTCGAGCCTCGCGGCCAGACACCAGCAATCTAATTTACACATACCCGCGTACAACCGCAAGTCTGTTTCCGGCGTGTCAGGTTGACAGACCGGAATAATCATTTATTCTTCTATGCTTCCTCGCCCAGTTCCGCATTGTTGGCGGCCACGGCAGCCGCCGCGATCTGTGCGAGTTTGGCCTTCACGTCCGGCGAGGAGCCTTTCGGCACCTGCACGTCCGTGCCGTGACCATGCTTGTTGGTTTTGACGAACGGGTCGCCGCCCTTCAGGGCGTACGGATCGTCATAATCCGCGGACACGGTCGGCTCGTCATGAAGAATGAATCCACGGCCCTTGCAGGTCGGGCATTCCTCGGAGAAAGCCTCCACCAAGCCCTGTCCGATGCGCTTTCGCGTCATCTGCACCAAGCCAAGCGAGGTGACTTCGGCCACCTGATGCTTGGTACGGTCGCGGGCCAGGCATTCCACCAGTCTGCGCAGCACCAGATCACGGTTGGCTGGCATGACCATGTCGACGAAGTCGATCATCACCATGCCGCCGATGTCACGCAGGCGCAGCTGACGTGCGATCTCTTCGGAAGCTTCGAGGTTGCAGCGGGTCACCGTCTCCTCAAGACTCTTGCCGCGGCCGATGAAACGGCCGGTATTCACGTCGATGGTGGTCATGGCTTCGGTGCGGTCGATCACGATCGAGCCGCCCGACGGCAGGTAGACCTGACGTTCCATGCCCTTGCGCAGCTGGGAGTCGATCTGCCACTTGTCGAACACGTCTTTGCCTTCATGTTCGGCCGGATCCCACTTTTCGAGCTTGTCTTTCAAGTCGGGAGCATGGTGTCGAGGTATTCCTCGATACGGCCGTACACGCGGTCACCTTCAACGATCATCTTGGAGAAGTCGTCGTTGAAGATGTCTCGCACCACGCGGATCGCCACGTCCGGCTCGCCTTGCAGCAGCTTCGGACGCTTGCCGTGCAGGAATTCGTCTCGCTTGGAGGTGATGCGTTCCCACTGGCGCACCAGGCTTTCAAGATCCTTGGTGATCGCCTCTTCGGAGGCGCCTTCCGCTGCGGTACGAATGATCACGCCCATGTCTTTCGGCGCGACCTTCGACACGATGTTCTTCAGGCGGGAACGTTCACGCTCGCTGAGCTTGCGGCTCACGCCCGTCATGCCACCGGATGGCACGAGCACCAGGAAACGGCCCGCAAGGGTGACCTGCGAGGTCAGTCGCGCACCCTTATGTCCGATCGATCCTTGGTGACCTGCACGAGCACCGGATCCCCCGACTTGAACGCGAGTTCGATGCGGCGAGGCTGGCCTTCCAACCGTGCGGAATCCCAGTTCACCTCACCCGCATAGAGCACGCCGTTACGCGCCTGACCAATGTCGACGAACGCGGCTTCCATGCTCGGCAGCACGTTCTGCACGCGGCCCAGATAGATGTTGCCCACAGTGGCGACTTCCTGAATGTCGGACACGTAATGTTCGACGAGCACATTGTCTTCGATCACGGAAATCTGCGTGTGGCGTTCGCGTTCGCGCACCACCATCAGGCGGTCGACATGCTCGCGGCGAGCCAGGAAGTCCTGCTCCATGAGCTGGCTTTGACGGCTGCGCTCACGGCGATTGTCACGGCGACGCTGCTTCTTGGCCTCAAGTCGGTGGAACCTTCGACGTCGGTGATCTCGTCGATGTACTGCTGCTTGCGGGAACGACGCACGAGCGGCTCTTCCGCCTCATCCGTCTTCGCACCGCCACGACGGCGACGACGGCGACGGGTCACCGTGCTTCATCCTCGTCATCGTCCTCACGGCGACGACGGGACTCGCCTTCATCGCTATCCCGCTGCTGTTCGTCGGCTTCCTCACGATTGCCGCGGCTGCGACGGCGACGACGGGTGCGCGTCGGCTGCTCGTCGTCATCATCGTCATTACGATTGCGGGTTTCGTCATCAATCGGCGCATACGTAATATCGTCGAGGATCAAATCCTCTTCGATCTGTTCGACTTCAGCTGCGGCACGACGCTCCTGCGCGTTCAAACGACGGGAACGACGCGACTTGCGAGATCCGCCTTCCTCGTCATTGTCCGCATCATCATTGCGATTATCCCGATTATCGCGTTCATTGCGATTGTCTTCGGAACGCTCTTCGTCGGCAACGTCGCGATTGCGGCGGCGACGGCGACGTGACGGACGATCCTCATCCTGCTCATCGTCATGGTCCTGCGCATTGCGATCATTACGCTCGCCGCGGTCATTACGGGAATCGTCGCGATCGTCGTCTGCCCTGTCTCGGGAATCCGCAACGGACGGCAAAACCGGCTCCTGGAAAAGCAGAGACATCATCGGACGCGGATTGTGGCGGACCTCATGGCCTTCCGGCAACATATCGACGGCATCCAAGGCACGCTCCACAGACGACTCCTCATCATGGGAATCATCGACGGAAGCGCGACGACGCGGCATCTCATCGTACTCATCCGCATCATCGGCGAAACGGCTGCGACGACGCGACGGACGATCCTCGTCCCGCTCATCCTCAACCTGCACCGAACGACGGCGACGAGAACGCGTCGGCCGTTCGTCGGCAATCTCACGAACATCATCATCGGACTGGACCGGACGACGACGGCGACGGGTCGGACGGGTCATACCCTCGGAATCAGCGGAATCACCGGTATCATGCGCAGGTTGCGCAACCGGCAACTTCGGCTCCTCGAACAGCGGAGCCGAAGCATGCTCCTCGACCTTCAACTCCAAGGACGCACCGGCAGCTCCCACGCCACGCACACGCGACGACCGCCACGACGGCGACGCGGGGCAGGACCGGACTGGACCGACTCGAATTTCACAACATTCACGCATGCTCAGGCGATGCCGAAGCTTCGACCTGATCGAAGCCCTCACTGGTATTAGGCACAATGGCTCCTCGACGACACGCTGCAATCGCGCCGCCCACGCTTAGGCCTCATACGGTTCTCACACCACGCTCTCACCGTGGCCGCGCATCATGGCGCCCGTAGGAAGCAACTTCCGTCAAAAGTCTCATCATGCGACGGCGGACACCAGCGCTCGCGGACACACATGAACTTCACGCGAGGGGATCAACGCCATCGGATGCATTGGTGATTTGCAGAACCACCGTCTATAAGTATGACACAAAAAACAACGGAACGTGACATGACGGGAAATTTTCCGGATCCTGCAACTCACCGCCTGCTTTCCCCGCCCGCAAATCCCAGGCCCCGTCTACACAAGTCGTTGCTCCGTCTGCACAAGTCGAAAGAAATCACGATTCGCGAGAAATGCAGACACAGATTACGACTCGTGCAGACAGCCGATCCGACTTGTGCAGACAGAAGACGGAAAACAACAAACAGCCGATAGCAGGCAGAAAACAGGAGGCAGAAAAAGGCAGCAGACAGCTACTTCAGCCAGTCTTCAAGCAAGTTGGCCATCAGCAGCAGATCCGATTCCGGCAGCTGCTCGTCATGCTTGTGCGCCAGCAACGGACTGCCCGCACCCAGATTCACCGCGGGAATGCCCAGCATCGAGAATCGCGCCACATCCGTCCAGCCAAGCTTGGCCAGAGGCTCACGCCCCGTGCGCTCGCGCACCAATTCCACCAGCGACTGCGCGAGCGGCGACGTCAACCCCCGGACGTGCGGAAGGTGACTCGTCCTTCATTTCAATGCCGAAGCCTTCGAATACGCCACCTGTGGCAACATGCTCGCCATTGCCCAATTCCGCACCGGCATCCGCGCCAATCATCAGCGCCTTCGCCTCAGCCAACGACTTGTCGGGGGCAAAACGGTAGTTGACATGCACGCGGCATTCGTCAGGAATCACATTCGTGCCCTTGCCGCCCGAAATCAGCGTGGCATTCAGCCCCTCCTGATACGTCAGACCATCCACTTCAATCGCACGATTTTCATAAGCGTTCAGCCGGCTCAGAATCTCAGCGGCCGCGTGGATGCGTTCCTACCCATCCACGCACGCGCCGAATGCGCCGCAATGCCGTGCGTGATCACGTCGAAACGCATCGTGCCATTGCAGCCGCCTTCAATACCGCAATCGGTTGGCTCCCCGATAATCGCAAAATCGCCGGAAATCCAATCAGGATGCGCCTCGACCACCTTGCGCAGGCCGTTCTTTTCGGCAGCAACTTCTTCATGATCGTAGAACACGTATGTCAGATCGTATTTCGCATCCGTCAACGTGGCCGCCAAATACAGCATCACCGCGTCGGAGCCCTTCATGTCGGTGGCACCGCGCCCCATATCACGCGCTCCCGCTCATGGCCGGCGGCAACATCCTCGCGAATCAGCGGATCGCCCGGTTCCAGCCATCGCGGCGGGAAGTTGTCGATCACCGGCACCGTGTCGAGATGCCCGGCGAGGATCACGCGACACTCACGCCCAAATTCGTGGATGCGACCAGCGTATCGCCATGCCTGCGCACTGTCAGATGCTGCTGTTTATTCAAAAACGCTTCGACCGCGTCGGTCAACGGCCCTTCGTCGTCGCTCACGGAATAGGTTCCCATGATCTGGGTCATCAGCTCGTTCAGCTGCTCCTGCCTGGTGGCGGAAGCGGAAAATCCAATCTCAAGTTCGTTCATACCGCCCATTATCCAGCACCACCGGAACCGACATCGCCGTTCGACAACGCTTTTGAGACGGATCGGATGTTATCCATATGCATGGTGCAACACTGGATAGCGGCCAAACCAACGGCCGAGAGCGAAAGGAAGAGTGTCATGCCTGGTCTGTTAAGCGCATTGGAAGGCTTCTGCGTCATTGGCATCGTCATCGGCACCGGTTACGTGGCCGCGCGCATGCGCATAGGCGGACCTACCGCGCAGATGGTGCTCAACAGGTTCAGCTTTTTCGTATCGAGCCCGTGCCTGATGTTTGCCATCCTGTCCAAGGAGAGAATCTTCGAGATATTCCACTCCTCCATTGTTGTGGCGTTCTTCTCGGCCGTGCTGGTCGGATTGGTGTTTCTGATCCTCAATAGGCTGTTCTTCCATCTGAAGGCGGCGGATGCCACCATCGGCGCGTTGAATTCGCTGTATCTGAACTCCAACAACATCGGTCTGCCGATCGCCACGTACATTCTGGGCAATCCCGCTTTGGTCGCGCCGATTCTGGTCATGCAACAGGCGGTGTTCACACCGATCGGCCTGACCGTGCTCGATGTGACCACCAAAGGCAAGGTCTCCACGAGGGAGATTCTGAAGCAGCCGCTGCATCAGCCGCTGCTTATCGGTTCGCTGCTGGGCATCGCCGTATCCGCGATTTCCGCAAAAACCGGTCATTTCGTGGTGCCGGACTGTATTTACGATCCGATCGACATGATCGGCGATTCCGCAGTGCCAATGATTTTGATGGCATTCGGCATGTCGTTGCACGGCACGAAGCCGCTGCAGGACAAGTCGAATATTCCCGCGGTGTTCACGGTGGCGGTATTGAAGAACATCGTGATGCCAATTATCGCGTTCCTGCTGTCGTATTTCGTGATGGGCTTCCGCGGCGCACATTGTACGCGTGCGTGGTGCTCGCCGCCCTGCCGACCGGGCAGAACGTCTACAACTACGCGGCGCGGTACAACGTGGGTCTCTCGTTCGCACGCGACGCATTCTCTTCTCGACACTGACCTCACCGATCTTCATCGCAATCATCGCGGTGCTGCTCGGCTGACCTCGCCAGTCCTCGCCGCGGTATCCACGACCGCCGCGGCGAGACCATCAATCGTCCGTACGGTAGCCGGCATGACCGAGCCCGTGCGCCGCATGATTCGCGGCACACCCTCCGAGCACCATCAGCGCATAACACAAGCCGATTCCCGCGGCCAACGTAAGCAACGAAGCCGGATTGAGCAACGACGTTGCCAGAATCGGAAACAGCAACAACACCGAGCACCCTAATGAAACGGCCATCACCGTGTTGAGCGGGGTGATCACTTCCATCATGCGTGCCTTGTCGAGCGTCGCCTCATCCGTGCCTTCCAACGCAAGCATGCGGTATTCGTCGGCCTGGTCGTAGACGTTGCTCGTCTGCATCACGCCGGAACTGACGGCGGCGAGCACCGCGGCAAAGGCGAGCGTCAGGAAACCACCCATGCTATATCGCGCATGTACAGCATAGATGGGTCGAACGGGTCGTGGTTGCCTCCGATTCCGGTGGCGAGCAATCCGCACACCGACGTCATCCCCGCGATGAACACAGCGAGCGCCACGCCGGACACGTTGCGCCAAGCACGCTTGGGATTGTCGAGGATACGGCGCATGGCAATCATAGTGGCCGCGTCCTTCGGGTGTTTCGCACGCGATCTGGCGCGCATCGCCACCACCCAGGTACCGACGACGTTCACCATGCGAAGCCGAGGAAGAAGACGCCGAAGATGATGGCGTAGACCACCATCTGACCCAAGTGCGCGAATGCGGAGATGCTGTTGAGCAGCAGGTAGCCTACGGCCAACACGGCAAGGAAAATCAGTGCGCGCCATGCGGACGGCATGGGTTGTCCGGTACGTTGCGTCACGCCAAGCGGGGTGAAGGCCACGCGGCGTAGGGCGGCCAGCGCGGAGACCAAGGCAAGCAGCGTGACTCCGACGGTCACAGCCGCCAGGCAGGCAGTCCCACCCATAACTGTTCGAAGGTGAAATGCTGGTTTTGGAAGTCGAGCAGCATGATCGCCGGTATCAGCGCGAAGTAGCCGGCCATGCGACCAGCGCGCCAAGCAGAGCCTGGCCACCCGCATCGAGCGCGGTGAGTTTCGTGACCTGCGCGGTG
>ENA-OQER01000160-OQER01000160.1-human-gut-metagenome-genome-assembly--contig:-NODE-160-length-36873-cov-3.781582_pt1 | contig 36873 bp, 30 predicted proteins | sample MGYA00242797_ERZ504639 | MGnify/ENA primary metagenome ERZ504639 (study PRJEB26092, sample SAMD00036306) | human gut metagenome | host: Homo sapiens | study: EMG produced TPA metagenomics assembly of... | reverse complement strand
CAAATTGACACATTAGCAAATTATCCAATGGGTACAAAAACAGATTCCTTCCGTCTGATTAAAAAGACCTTTAAATCCGGCGAACCCATGAAACAAAATGATCTGCTTTATCGCATTTATCAGTTATACCTTTTATTTAACCGCAGGAGATATTTATGTTTCTCCTTACGGTAACGACAAAGCTGCCGGTACACGCCAATCTCCCTCCAGACTCTGGAACAAGCCATCAAGCAAGCGCGCGAATGGAGAAGATTGCAATCACCCGAAACAACCGGAGGCATAAATATCCTATTGGAGGAAGGAATATACCCACAATATAAAAGCCTGTTCATCCGCCCCGAAGATAGCGGGACAACAGACTCTCCCACTCGTATCACCACTGTTCCCAATGCCCATGTAGTCTTAAGTGGCGGAGTCCCTGTGACAGGTTGGGAACAAGGATGCGAAGATACCAGAATACCAAAAACACTTAGAAATAAAATATGGGTAGCGGAAGCGCCCCGTATGGGAAACAGGATATTGGAAACCCGACAAATGTGGGTCAACGGAGCAAAAGCACAGCGGGCCGCACAGTTTCCCGACGGAGTAATGGAACGCATGATTGATTTTAACCCTGAGGAAGAGACGATCACCATTCCCACTCCACAAACAGCAGGGTTAAATACCGCTTCACAAGTAGAGATGATCGTTCACCAACGTTGGGCCATCGCCATACTGAGAGTGAAGGAAATGATTACTGAAGGAGCAAAAACAGTTGTCCGTTTTCATGATCCCGAAAGCCGGTTGGAGTTTGCCCATCCCTGGCCTCAACCTGTCATTGACGGAGAAAAAGGAAACTCCTCCTTTTGTCTGGTCAACGCTTTGGAGTTATTGGACCAGCCCGGAGAATGGTATCAGGATTATCCTTCCGGACGCATCTATTATTACCCGCGTCCTCACGAAGACATGACGAAGGCGCAAGTCATTATCCCGGCTTTAGAAACCTTGCTAACGGTAAACGGCACTTTGGAACGTCCGGTAAGGAATATACATTTTCAAAATATATCTTTCGAACATACTTCATGGATGCGCCCCTCTTATCAAGGACACGTTACATTGCAAGGAGGTTTCCATCTGCTGGATGCTTACAAACTACCCATACCGGGGCTGCCTGAAAAAGCGGAACTGGAAAACCAGGCATGGATAGCAGACCCAAAGCTGCAATACAGATAAAATGCGGTAATAACATCAATTTCAACCATTGCACATTTCAGCACTTGGCAGCTACGGGAGTAGATTATGAACGCGCCGTATCGGCTTCCATTGTCGAGAATTGCCATTTCACCGATATTGGTGGAACAGCCTTACTGGTGGGCACCTTTCCCGATGAAGGATTTGAAACCCATGTGCCTTATACACCTTTTCATGAACAGGAATTATGTACGGGAATCACCATACGGAACAACCTGATTGAGGAAGTGACCAATGAAGATTGGGGAGGTGTAGGCATCGGAGCCGGATATGTAAAGAATATCCATATCATACATAATGAAGTCTGCCACGTCAATTATTCAGGTATCTGTGTGGGCTGGGGATGGACCCTGCTGGAAAGCGGAATGAGGGGCAATCGGATTGAAGCCAATTACGTCCACCACTTTGCCCGGAGGCTGTATGATGCAGGAGGACTTTATACTCTCTCCAACCAACCCGGCTCGTGATGCGCAATAACCGGATTGAACATTTAATCGACGCGCCATACGCTACCAACGACCGTGCGTTTTACATCTACTTTGATGAAGCGACGGATGGCTATACCGTAGAAAACAACTGGTGTCCGTCCGAACGTTTCGACTTCAACCGTCCGGGCCCTCATAATGTGTGGAAGAAGAATGGTCCGCAAGTAGATGAAAGTATAAAACAAAAGGCAGGCAGGGTCGCCTTGAATCCCCCTTATGCCACCGGATGGGCACATTGAGTCCTCCCCTACAGCAAAGGAAAACAACCGAAAATCATTATAAAAACAAAATAACAAAAAAAGAATGAAACCAACCAATTACCACTTATTCGATTTTCTGGACTTTGATCCCGATCTGTCAAGAGACGAATCATTATGGAAAGCATACAAACCCACCTCTGTCTATGAAAAAGACGGGGATATCTGTATAAACGTCCCTTTTCAAAAGCAAGTGCTCTCTAACGATATGGCACCCGATACTGCATTCCCCCGTGAAGAATATACGCTGGTCATCCGTCAATATACCTCAGGCATCACCCGGCTCTTTATCGGATTCGGTGAAGAAAGCATGACGGATCAGTCGGAAATGCTCCAATTCAGTGACCGGGTAAAGAAACTCCCTTTGCAAGTAACACAAGTAGAAGGTGAATGGATTATCTCCACCCAAGACGGAATACAACGGGCACTTATCAATATAAAGCCTCCGGTATTAGACCGTTGGAGCGAACTCCTGCCCGATCCTCAAGAAACATTGGATCTTCGCCTTTACCCTGACGGCAAACGTGAAATCCGCCTGGCTGCCTACGACCACTTCTCCCCTCCCCGTTACGATGCGCTGCCATTGGCTTTCTGCAAACGAAACGGAGTGAAAGAACGTGCCACCCTTTCCTTTGAATCAAAACCTGATGAATGTTTTGCCGGAACAGGGGAACGCTTTGCCAAAATGGATTTAAGCGGACAAACTTTCTTCTTAAAGAACCAGGATGGCCAAGGCGTGAACAACCGCCGCACCTATAAAAATATCCCTTTCTACCTCTCCAGCCGGATGTATGGAACATTCTATCACACCTGTGCCCACAGCAAACTGTCACTGGCCGGGCAATCCACCCGCTCGGTACAGTTCCTAAGCGACCAGGCCATGCTGGACGTCTTCATCATAACAGGTAATACTATGGAAGAAATCCTCCGGGGCTATCGGGATCTGACCGGATATCCTTCTATGCCTCCCCTCTGGAGCTTCGGCATCTGGATGAGCCGCATGACTTATTTCAGTGCTGATGAGGTTAATGAGATATGCGACCGGATGCGTGCCGAGCATTACCCCTGCGATGTAATCCACCTGGACACCGGCTGGTTCAAGACCGACTGGCTGTGCGAATGGAAATTCAACGAAGAACGCTTTCCCGATCCAAAGGGTTCATCCAAGGCCTGAAGAAAAAAGGATACCGCGTATCCCTATGGCAACTCCCCTACGTGGCCGAAAACGCCGAACAGATAGACGAAGCACGCAAAAACGATTATATAGCTCCGCTGACAAAGAAACAAGATTCGGAAGGTTCCAATTTCTCCGCTTTGGACTATGCCGGAACCATTGACTTCACTTATCCTAAAGCAACCGAATGGTATAAAGGACTGCTGAAGAATCTGCTGGATATGGGCGTGACCTGTATCAAAACCGATTTTGGAGAAAACATCCACATGGATGCCCTCTATAAAGGCATGAGACCCGAATTGCTGAACAACCTGTATGCATTGCTTTATCAGAAAGCCGCTTATGAAATCACAAAAGACGTTACCGGTGACGGCATTGTATGGGCACGCTCGGCATGGGCAGGATGCCAGCGCTATCCGCTGCATTGGGGAGGTGACTCATGCAGTTCATGGGATGGGATGGCAGGTTCACTGAAAGGCGGCTTGCATTTCGGGCTTTCCGGATTTGCATTCTGGAGCCATGATGTTCCGGGATTCCATACATTACCTAACTTCATGAACTCTGTAGTAGCCGATGATGTATACATGCGCTGGACACAATTCGGCGTATTCTCCTCACACATCCGCTATCACGGAACAAACAAACGTGAGCCGTGGCATTATCCGGCTATTGCTCCGATAATAAAAAAATGGTGGAAATTACGCTATACACTTATACCTTATATTATAGCACAAAGTCGGAAAGCTATCTCAAGCGGAGCACCTCTCTTGCAAGCTCTGATTTTTCATCACCCTGAAGACAAGCTGTGCTGGCACATCGACGATGAGTACTATTTCGGTAACGACTTCCTGGTAGCTCCGGTCATGAACAGTGAAAACCGCCGTGACGTCTATCTGCCGAAGGACAATGGGTGAATTCTTCACCGGTGAAGTGCTGGAAGGAGGACGTTGGTTAAAAGACCTGGATGTCCCTTGGACGAAATGCCCGTATATGTACGTCAGGGAGCGACTATTCCTGTTTACCCGGATGAGGTGGAGTGTACGGATGAGATGGATTTAAGTAAGAGCGTTGAATTGCACATTGACAATCATTTTAAAGGAATATTTAAAGACTAACGAAAATGGAAACTTGGAAAACAAATTTAGAAGAAACAAAAAAGCGATATATAGATTGGTGGAATCATAAAGGAATCATACTGAATATGTGGGAACACTTCCAAAAGGGAGTGAAGCCCCACGCAGATATTCCAGCACCGGCTCCGGCGAAAGATTTGAATCAAAAATGGTTCGACCCACAATGGCGTGCAGAATATCTGGATTGGTACGTAGCGCACAGCAGCCTGAAAGCAGATATCCTGCCGGTTGCCAATACCCAGTTAGGCCCCGGTTCACTGGCAGCTATTTTAGGAGGCGTATTCGAAGGAGGAGAAGATACAATCTGGATTCATCCTGATCCGGATTTCAACGATGAAATTGTTTTCAATCCCGAGCACCCTAACTGGATTCTGCATAAGGAATTACTGAAAGCATGCAAAGCGAAGGCAAACGGTCATTATTACGTAGGAATGCCCGATCTGATGGAAGGCCTGGATGTGTTGGCCGCACTGAAAGGTACGGATAAAGTGTTGCTGGATACTGTAATGCAACCCGAAGTACTGGAACAGCAGATGCAACAGATTAATGACATCTACTTCAAGGTGTTCGATGAACTTTACGATATCATCCGTGAAGGGGATGAAATGGCCTTCTGCTATTTTTCTTCATGGGCTCCCGGTAAAATGAGCAAATTACAAAGCGATATTTCTACATGATCAGCGAAGATGATTATCGTCGTTTTGTACAACCCTTTATCCGCGAACAATGTCAAAAGATAGACTATACCTTGTATCATCTGGACGGCGTAGGCGCCATGCATCACCTGCCCGCCCTTCTCGAAATTGAAGAGCTGAACGCCATTCAATGGACTCCGGGAGTGGGTGAGCCACAAGGAGGATCACCTAAATGGTATGACCTTTACAAGAAAATCCTTGCCGGTGGAAAGAGTATCATGGCATGTTGGGTAACTTTGGATGAACTGAAACCTTTGTTGGACAACATCGGAGCGGATGGTGTGCACCTGGAAATGGATTTTCATAATGAACAAGAAGTGGAACAAGCCATGCGCATTGTCGAAGAATACTCCTCTTCATCACCTGCCGCATCCAAAGAAAGCCTTTCGAAAGAGGAAGACGCTGCAACGAAACAAGAAACAATTATAATCAAAAGTCCCGAAGCCACCGAAGATGAAGCTCTAAAACCTTTGTTCAACGCCATTGTGGACGGAAAGCTGGAACCGGCCGTAGAAGTAACCAAAAAGGCCATAGCCGAAGGCATACAACCCCAAGAAATTATCAATAATTACATGATAAAAGCTATGGGGGAAGTAGGACAACGCTTCCAAGATGGAAAAGCGTTTGTTCCCCAACTGCTGATGGCAGGACGCGCCATGAAGGGAGCTTTGGAACTTCTGAAACCTTTATTGCAGGGAAGTGCAGCAACTACCATAGGCAAGGTAGTCATCGGAACTGTCAAAGGTGATCTGCATGATATCGGTAAAAACCTGGTGGCATCCATGCTTGAAGGTTGCGGCTTTGAAGTCATTAACATAGGTATCGACGTATCTTGTGACAAGTTCGTGGAAGAGGTCAAGAAAAACAAGGCAGATATCTTGTGTATGAGTGCTTTGCTGACAACAACCATGACTTATATGCAGGATGTCATCAACGCCCTGGAAGCAGCCGGTATCCGTAATCAAGTGAAAGTGATGATAGGCGGCGCTCCCGTAAGCCAGGGATTCGCCGATGAAATAGGTGCGGACGGGTATAGCGACAATGCCAATACGGCCGTAGCGGTAGCCAAGGAACTGATGGGGCTTCATAAATAAACGGAATATTCATCTTAATCTGATACATGAATTATGCACGCTAATTATTTAGATACATTAGATTGGGGCATTCTTATTGCCTACTTTCTGATTCTTATAGGCATCGGCATATGGGCCAGTCTGAAACGCAAAAAAGGCAGTAGCCTTTTTCTTGCCGAGCGTTCCCTGAAGTGGCATCACATCGGTTTCTCCATGTGGGGAACCAATGTGGGCCCTTCCATGCTGATAGCCTCCGCCAGTGCCGGATTTACCACCGGTATCGTTTCAGGTAATTATGCCTGGTATGCGTTTGTTTTCATCTGCTTGCTGGCTTTTGTCTTTGCCCCTCGTTACTTAGGAGCACGTATCACCACCTTGCCGGAGTTCATGGGGCGGCGTTTCGGACAGTCCACCCGCAACATTCTTGCCTGGTACACCATTGTGACAATCCTTATCTCGTGGCTTGCCCTGACCTTATTCGCCGGAGGTATCCTTATCCGTCAGGTTTTCGATATTCCCATGTGGCAGTCAGCATTAATCCTGCTCGTTATCTCCGCATTCTTCACCATGGCCGGAGGGCTGAAAGCGGTAGCCTATACCAATGTATTCCAAATGCTTCTGCTTATTTTCGTATCGGCCACGCTTACTATAGCAGGTCTTTACAAAGTGGGTGGCGTCAGCGCATTGGCCGAAGCGGTTCCGGCCGATTACTGGAACCTGTTCCGCCCGAATGACGATCCCGCCTTCCCGTGGCTGCCCATTATTCTGGGGTATCCCATCATGGGAGTCTGGTTCTGGTGCACAGACCAATCCATGGTACAGCCTGTATTGGCTGCTAAGAATCTGAAAGAAGGCCAAATGGGTGCCAACTTCACCGGCTGGTTGAAGATACTGGATGTTCCTCTCTATATCCTTCCGGGTATCATCTGTCTGGCACTCTACCCGGGCTTGAAGAACCCCGATGAAGCTACATGACTATGGTCACTAACTTATTTCCTGTAGGCATGGTGGTTGGTACTCGCCGTATTGACCGCCGCACTGATCAGCACTGTCGGCTCTGCCTGAATGCGCTGAGTACCGTCTTCACGATGGATATCTATGTCAAGAAATTCAGACCGCTTGCCAGCCAGAAAGAGATCATCCGTACAGGGCATGTGGTTACAATGGCGGGAGCACTGATTTCGGTGATCATCACCATTGCCATAGACAGTATCAAAGGATTGAATCTGTTTAATGTATTCCAATCGGTACTGGGATTTATCGCACCGCCTATGGCGGCTGTTTTCCTGTTCGGCATCTTCTGGAAACGAACTACCACGATGGCTGCCAACATGGCATTGACATTTGGTACGGCGTTCAGCATGGGAGTGGGCATTCTCTATTTATGGGTATTTCCTGCAGAAAAATATACAGCATGGCCTCACTTCATGATGCTGTCTTTCTACCTGTTCGTTGTCATCAGCGCAGGCATGATTTTGGTATCCTTATTGGATAAACGCCGGCAAGAATGTACATTAAACATGAAGAAAGTCATGGAGAAACCGGCCAAATCGGTTATCCTTGCATGGACGCTACTGACTATTATCATGATCGGGCTTTATCTATTCTTCAATGGGCATTAAAAGAAGGTGCAGAAGGCTGAAAAGATTGTATTTTTATATGCCTACGTTTGGTATTCCACTCGGGTAGTGAGGCAGTCCCACCCCGGTGAAATTGCAGTTCCACCCCGGTGGGACTGGAGTTTCACCAGGGTGGAACATCAGATGAAAGTAGCTGTTACAGCAGATGGGGACAGCTGTTATAACCTGTCTTGATAGGACAGGAGATTCATTAAGATTGCAACAAATTGTAAAATCAATGAGATTAATAACAACATCTAGCCATTTGGGACTCTGATTTTTGTAGCCATCCTATTATCCCCGCTGCTTCCGCCTGTAACATCTATCGTACGTACAGAGACCGCAAGTATATTCCAGTTTACGGACACTATCCCCCAGTCCTATTACTCCACTGACCGATTTTATAGGAAGCATCAAACTGGAATCTGTCAACCGGATGCCACAAGGTTCCGCTGAAGGAAATAAGGGAAATAATTTCTTTTGCTCCGACACATGCCAGCCGCAATATCCGGGACTGAAACGATTCGTATGCCTCCACCCTCTGTCGTGAATGTATTCATCCAATGCAATTTCCATACAATCCGCAGTCTTCTCGGCTATGATACTTCCTATGGCATCCGCTATATAAACCTTTACCATATCCCCCTCTTGTTGCAACGTATGCTGGAACTTTTCAAAACCAGTTCCGGCAGTCGCGGCAAAGAAAGCGAAGGATTCCGAACCACGCAGTTGCCGGGTTATTATTTTACCTATACTGAAACTAGTTTTACCGACAGTAAGCAAATCTTTTGTTTCATCCAAATCTCCACCGGATATGAAAAAACAAAAACGGGGAGAAGTTACTGCCTCAACCCGTCCAAGCACCCCACGGACTTCTTTTTCTACTGCTTCGTCGGGTACAGCATCTGCATATCCCATCGTCTCATAGATTTCGGACAATGAGATAGGCAGATCAGCAAAAGAAAGTTCTTTTTCAAGCATTATTGAATTCATTTAATGCGGCAAAGAATGCATCAATATTTTCAGAAGGTGTATGAGGCGGTGTATCACATCCGCTGGAGAGCACGAAGTTGGGATAGGACTTGGTAGCCCCCAACAGGTCGAGTGTGGCTTTCTTCATCACCTCCGGAGTAGCCGCCTTGAACAAACTCACCGGATCAAGATTTCCCATTGCAAGAGAATCCGCAGGTACTTCTTTCAGAGCTTCGACCATATCTATTTTATTTCCAAAATGATAAGCGGCAGCTCCTGTAGCTACCATTGCCTTAGTACAATGACCGGTATTTCCACAATTATGCAGAATGACTGTGAAGTGATCGTCTTGCACTTTCTCTACTATCTCCTTAATGAAAACAGACGAGTATTGCCGGCAATCCTCATCAGACAAGAGTCCGGCAGCCGGCTCGGCCATCACTACCCCATTCACCCTGTAGCCTTCAGTGCCATACAGTAACGGAGAATGAAATCCGAACATTTCTTCAACAACGAATTCGCCGCTTCCGGATTGATATAAATAAGCATCATGATTTCAGACATATCATACAAACGTCCTGCCAATGAGTAAGGGCCGATGCAACCGGCAAAGACAGGTCTGTCCGTTATTGTCTTGGCTGCCAACATATTTGCTTTCAGATACTGGGGGACTCTTCCTTTATTCAAAGCAGGAATGTTCAGTTTTTCAATATCCTCCTCATTAGCAAGAAGACGCCCCACTACACTGGGAACCTCATTTTCGGGGAAGACAATCTCCGCTCCGAAAGCCTCGGCTTCTACCGTCAAATCCATAATCACGGTTGCGGCGGCTGTGGGATATTTCTCACTCAATGCTTGATGGCGTTGTAATGCACTTGTCCGTCAGTAACCGCATCACGCACCGTTTTCCCTATCATCTCTATGCCCGGATGGGTCATGATGGGCATAGCCACCACTTCTTTCTTTTGGATAATTTCGTTTATCCACTCTTTCATATTCAGTTTACTCATGGTCTTTTATTCTTTATTTATTCTGTTATTGCAAAAGTAAGTCTTTTCTTTGATAATCTGCTGTTCCCTTTGCTCTTTCTCATTCAAAAACGTATAAATCCCGTTACAATACTACAGGAATTTACACCGTTTTTCATCTTATAGACTTATGGCAATTTATGCAAAAGATGACGATAATATGTTTCAACATCTTTCCAATGGTAGAAAGGAGCAATATCCGTTTCTAGAGGGATGGTAACTTCTTTCTCACAATGCATGAACTTCACCAGTATATCGTCAGAAGCTTTTTTTCTGAAGAAAACCAACTGAACGTTTGCCGCCATCGGAGTGACCTTGAAATTACACCATGCCTGATAAAATTTATCGGGATCCGTTTCGGCTTTCCACATATCGCCCAATTGGAGCAACGCTACCAAGGGAATGATATTTCCATCGTGCCCAAAACGTAATGTCGCCGTATGGGTCCCGGACCTGATTGCCTCATCGGCCGAATCCAATATATTTTCAAGCAATGACCGGGCACTGGCCGTCATTATTCCACCATTGGCAGGTGCAGGTCCGTCACATACATAATTATAATAATTGCAAACTTGCCAAAGATCAAATAATTCATCTTTCTGAAATACATCATAAAGACTCACCTCTATCTCTACATTCTGCAAATCTGAAGCAATCCAATAAAGTCCCCACATCAATTCATCAGGATTCACATTCTTACGGATATAGTCAGGACTATTAAATAAAGAAGTGACCAAACGATCGGGACGAGTATGGCTTTCTTTAAACTTTCTATATTCCTCATACCAAGGTCCCTGATGAGAAACAAATTTCACAGCTTCCGGCGTATGATAATTCATATATTTCATATACTTGGCACAAGCTTCGCGCCGGATCTGCAATGCCGGATTGAGTTCTTTCAACCGTTCACAAAAGGCATCCATACTCAATACACATCGCAACACCACGGTAGAGCGTGCAGACAGAGCAGGAGATCCCTTGAATACCTCGGGATAGTTCTGAAACATTCTTTCGGCTATCCCCCGGTGTTGCCTCACACCCAAAGGGGTCAAATCTCCCCCATGTCCCTCGGCATCTTCCCACACCAACGCCATTCTTTTGCGAACATCTTCTCCCAAAGCGGTCAAAACTCCAGCTTGATGTGCCTTCTCGAAAATATCAACCACTGTTTTATAATCCTGTTCCGATTGAATCCACCTTGAACCGTGTCGTGCATAATGACTGATATAAAACGGTTTATACCCTTTAGGCGGAGGAGTCGCGATAGCTTCCTTTACGGGATAAGCATAGTACACTCCTCCGTCCGGGCTATATCTTCCAATATAGCCTCACGGGTGGACTGAGCAAAACCATTCAGATGAATTCCACACAAACAGACAGACAGGACAATATATTTAAAAAGCGCCATCGTTTTCATGCTTATTAATTATATCCCTCGTTCTGACCAAATTCATCCGGATTCAAGATAGAGTCCAGAAACATCTGAGGAATAGGACGCCATGCATGATGCGGTTGAATCAATGGAATGTCCGGATTATGAGCTTTCACATATTCTACTAATTTTCCGGTTCTTTTCAAATCAAACCAGCGCATGAATTCGCCGCAATACTCACGTGCTCTTTCTTCCAAAATAAAGTCGATCGTCATCTTGTCCACTCCTACCTCCATTTCAGCTTCCTTGCCCGGTACAGCCGCACGTCTGCGTATGTCATTGATACGTGCTTTAGCTATCTCCTTATTTCCTCCGGACTTCATTATCTCACATTCGGCAACAATGAAATACATTTCGGGCAAACGCATGGTAATCACATCATTTGCACCTACCTGCGAATTGGTAGGCAAGCCTTTGTTTTCAAAATTCGCATCTTCGTACTTTAGCAATGTCGGGAAGTGAATGTTAAGTTGGCACTCTTGCTGACACTTCCATCGGCTGCATAGGTATCATCAATATCGACGACAGCATATGGCAAGTTACGTTTGCCAGCAATCTTCTTCTTGGTGAAAAGTAGCGCTGTTTCTCCCGGCTGAATAACCTGACCAATCATAGATGACGGTTTTTCAAAATAGTCCAACTGATCCTTAGTCCAGGCATAAGCTTGGGGTGTATTCAGTTTATACTCTTCACGGAACCAAGCATTATAACGAGCATCTATATCCTCATTATACAATTCCAATAAATAACGGGTAGGCATCATCGCCATACTACCCGACTTGGCATTCTTATCATTTCCATATTCATAATCCTGTACCATACCTGCTCTTGCCGAATAACTGGCATGGAAATACATATGCATACGGTTCGGGTTTTTAGCCTGCATATTCAATGATGACTCAGTAGAGTGGGTCACAACGAACATAGCCTCTTTATTCGTTTTATTATTATCCGGATCAAAAACTTCGGCAGGTGTATTATACAAAGACACCTTCAATGCGCTCTGGTTATCAATCACATATTGAGCCGCATCCTCAGCGATTTTATAATATTTATCTTTGTCTGCCTGACTGTCACAATAGGAAACCCGTGTCAGTGCGATGCGCGCTAACAAGCCGTATGCTGCTTTTGAGGTCGCACGACTACATCTTTAACAGGATAAGGATCAACGGCAGATTATCCACCGCATTTTGCGCATCAGTCAGCATTAAATCATATAAATCTTCATAGCTGCTGCGATAACAATTCATTGAAAGACTTTCGGCAGAAGTTTCTTTGGTCCTAAGATCCACGTTACCGTAAATTTCAACCAAATGCCAATAAGCGTAAGCACGCATGAAACTTAATTCACCAAAACGGATATCTCTCAGTTTCTTGTCTTTGAATTCCACTTGGTCAATCCGTTCCAAACCGGCATTACAGTCGTTTATAATTTCATACAGACGATTCCACGTGTTCTTAATCTGACCAACCGAAGCCGTCAATTCTTCATATTTAGACATCTGACGACCATAACCGCAATTGGCAATATTGATCCAAAGATCGCCACCACCGTTCAGCAATAACACAAAATCTTCACGTCCATAAAACTGACCGCCCCAAAAAGCATAAGCCGAATTGACAAGGGCCTCAAAACCGGCCTGTTCTTTGTACACGTTATCCGGGGTACTTCCGGCAGGATTGTATTCCTCCAAATCACATGATTGCATGCCCAATAACAGAGCAGCACATGCTACAAACATATATTTTTTACCGTATTTCATAATAGTTATTTCTTTTTTATCTGTTAGAAATCAAGATTCAAACCAAATATAAACTGACGCTGCAACGGAGCTTTTGCTGACCCTCCGCGTTCTGCATCGTAATCCTGAATCAAATGATTCTTGGCAAAAGAGAAGAGATTATTGGCGGTGACATATGCACGAAGTTTGGACACGCCCAATTTTGAAGTCAACGATTTGGGGAATGTATACCCCAGTGATACAGTCTTGATCTTCCAATACGAACCATCAATGTAATTCAAAGTCTGATAACCCAGATAGTTATAGAAATTGGTCTGAGCCGGTCGCGGAAAATCATTGGACGGATTCTCCGGCGTCCAATAGTTCAAGTAAGCAGGGAAGTTACCTTTTCCCTGAGGATCATAAGAACCGGTCAGCTCATAATCAATCATCTGCCCCAACGAGCGATAATATATACGTTCAAATCAAAGTTCTTATAACTAAAGTTGTTGTTGAATCCACCTGTCCATTTCGGTGACTGGCTACCCAGGTAAGTTTCATCCTTATCATCAATAATATAGTCACCATTCAAGTCTCTCAGTTTGATATCACCCGGTTTGAAGGGTTGTGTCTTCTTTGAATCTTTAAAATATTTAGCTGCTTCTTCAGCCTCATTTTCCTGCCAGATTCCCTCATTAATAAAATGATAGAATGATTTCAAAGGACGTCCAATCAACAAACTAGTCGTAATATGCGAATCTGATCCAATGATGTCTTTGCCATCAATCAGATCGGTAATCTCTTCATGATTGGCAGCAAAGGTAAGAGTGGAGTTCCATTTAAAGTTTTTGTTATCCACATTGACGGTATTTACCGATACTTCAATACCACGGTTCATGGTTGCACCGATATTTTGATACATCTTGAACGGAGTTGCGTTACTACCACCCATAGAAGTAGGCAAAGTACGGGGCAACAGGATATCAGTAGTCTTTGTCTGGTATAAATCGACAACAGCCGAAATACGGTTATTGAACAAACCGATATCAAAACCCAGATCCAGGTATTGGACATCTCCCAGCCTACATTCTCATTACCTACATATTCATTGTATATATAATAGGTATAGCCATTATCCTGGAAAGCAGAGTTGGTTTTCGGAGTCAAGCCCGACTGAGTTCCGTAGGCCATGATACCCGAGTTACCTGTCTTACCCCAACTTAAGCGCAACTTCAAGTTGCTCAGAGCTTCCACATTCTTCATGAACGCTTCATCACTAATGCGCCATGCAGCAGCTACAGAAGGGAAACTTGCCCATTTATTACCTTTAGACAAACGTGAGTCACCATCCCAACGATTAGAAACCGTCAACATATAACGGCCTTTATAACTATAGTTGAAGCGCAAAGCATACGAGAAAGTCTGGTGCTGTATATAATCCGATCCAATGACATAAGAGCTTTTGTCATTGGCACCCAGATTATGCCATAAGTATGAATCAACCAACTGGCCCTCTCCTTGCGCATTCACTGATGTATATTTGGATTGTGTCCACGAAGTCAATGCAGTGGCACCAAAAGTATGATCTTTGACGGTTTTGTTATAACTGATAATATTATCCCAATTCACAAAACTCTTTTCGGAAGATTTGATTTTGGACAGTGACGTTGAATTCTGTCCCAAACGGTCAATAGAACTGGCCCCTTCAAAATCCTGCTTACGATAAAAAGCATAATTGGTTCCTAAATTAGAACGGAAAGTCAATCCTTCAACAGGAGTAAAATCCAAATACCCATTAGCTATCAAATTTGTTTTCAGCACATGATGTCTTGCAGCCACTTCAGATGCCTCATCCACCAACGGACTCACCTGTCCATTCTTTCCTAATGGATATTCTACCACTTTACCGTCTTCATCGTATGCTTTACCAAGAGGCGCATTAGTAGCAGCGCGCCATAGCACATTCTCGGCACGCTCATCTTGTGCATAATGAGTGACCTGTGTAGTAGCTCCTACTTTTACGGTCTTGCCTAACTTGTGCTCAATGTTCATACGCAAGTTGTACTTATCCATTTTATCATTTTTGAAAGAACCCTTTTCCTGATAATATCCGGCAGACAACATCGCGGTGGTCTTTTCCGTACCTCCTGACGCTGTAACCTGATGGCTTTGAACAAGCCCTGTATGAAGCACCTCATCTATCCAGTCAGTCCACTCACCGTTCTGAATGGCCTGCCATTCCTCCACAGTGAAAAGTTTCTGGTCATCGGCGGTAGAATTCCACTGACCGCCAGTACGAGCAGCTTCACGACGCACCTGCATATAGTCTTCCCCACTCAGCATATCAGGATATTGCGCCCACCCGTTTACACCAAAATAACCATTATAAGAAAACTTTGTTTTGCCTTGCGCACCTTTCTTGGTTGTTATAATGATTACCCCATTAGCACCTTGTGAACCATAAATTGCCGTAGAAGAAGCATCCTTCAACACCTCAATAGACTCAATATCAGCCGGAGCAATATCCGAGAAATCACCTCCCTGCATACCATCAATGATAAACAGCGGAGCATTGGCAACATTGTTACCAAACTCATCTTTCACATCGGACAGTGAACGCTGGCCGCGAATATTAATGGTTACACCCGAAGTAGCCTTACCTGAATTACGTACAATATCCAAACCCGGAACCTGCCCCTGCAATGCTTCCATGGCATTAGATGCCGGTGATTTTACAATATCAGCCGCCTTCACTGAAGCAATAGAACCTGTAAGGTCACGTTTCTTCATCACGCCATAACCTACAACGACTACTTCATCCAAAGCCTGCGTATCGGCCTCCATTTTAATGTTCAGCTGATTGCTTTTTCCCACCGTTATATCCTGTGTCTTATATCCTATATAAGATATGACAAGAATATTCTTACCTGAAGGAACTTCCAAAGAATAATTACCGTCAAAATCGGTAATCGTACCCACCGTTGTACCTTTCACCAGTACGGATACACCAATTAACGGTTCCCCTGTGTCATCTATGATTTTACCTGTGACAGTACGTCCTTGCTGGACAGACTGAACCAATTCACCGGCAACAGGGTCACTTGCATTTGCATAAGAAAATGCAGACGGCATACATAATGCTGCCGATAACCCTAAAATAATGGGAGTACGTCTGATATTACTTTCCCAATTTTGTTTCGGACTTTTTTCATGCTTTTCATTTCTGTTATAATAGTTAACAAGATTTATTTTATCATATCTATTCAAATGACGCATATAAAAAACTCCTGTACTCAAGATTAATTATAAAAATACGTTAAATAAAAAGTATATTTTCTTTCATTTAGTATTTCTTTTTAACCGAATCACAAATCTAAATTTATAAATGCCTGATTTTAGCCGATAAGATTCTAATATAGGCAAGCCCCATGAATTATCTCCCCCAACTTCCATTCGTGCACAATTTATACTTACTGTAGTGTTACTATGAGGCTTCAATTCAAAGCCATGTTCCGATTATTTATAAGATCTACTGATTATAAGCAATCTCAATCGGTTATTTAAGGTTTCATAAATTAAAAGGAACCATACAAATAACTCTATACAAATCAATATAAATAGAATATAATCAATTTCATCACAGTAATTATAATAGGTAGTAACAAATCGATATACGACTACCAATCCAATGGAATGAAAAATTGTCTTGCCTCTTTACAAATAGAGACAAGACAATTATTCTACTATAAAAGTTTTAAATTATCAATATCCAGGATTTTGATATTCAGCACCATTAGATATAGTTGCAGTAAATGTTGTAGAGATAGGTCGTAATGCATAATTAGGATTAAAGAACTGAGCCAAGTCCGGATGTGTTTCCTCCAAATAATTTGAACTCTTAAACATGCCGGTACGTTTCAAATCATAAAATCTACAATATTCGCCACAAAGCTCACGTCCTCTCTCATCTAAAACAGTACGAACTGTAGCTGTACCTGTCAATGCCTTTGCCCCTGCACGAGCACGTACCTTATTAATGTATCCCATTGCATTCGCACCACCATTGATTAAAATATCAGCTTCTGCAGCTATCAGGTAAACTTCTGCCATACGCATCATAAAAGTCGCATTTAAATTGCCATTGCGTTTTTTAGAAGCATTGGCCACATAGTAATTGCTACTATTATGCTTATTCAATGATGGATAAAAATAACGGAACTGATTTTCCATACCATTATATTGCATATTTACATTATGTTTTTGATCATTGTACACATCATCATAAGCAATCATTAAATAATTCGAGGTATGTCTATTTGCTTTTTCCTCAGCATAATCCTCATCCTGAGGCATTACGAATTTAATCGCCAAATCTCCCTTCTTTAATTCAGTACCAACTATAGATTCATCTTTATCATACATATTAGCCGCACTAGTATCCCAAATATAATTCTTATTCGCATTCCATTCAGTAGTAAATGACTCATGGAATCGAGGGTCAAGTGTTCCGTCCTCCTGCACATAAAGATTTAAAAGATGTTGAGTAGCATAAAAATGCCAGAAATACATCCCTCCCAAGTTAAACGAGTTTCTTGATTATCTTCACGTGCTCCGAATTTATTCACATTACACAAGAAATATTCATCATTACGATTTAATTTATAGTTACCGTTACTAGAACCATGACCATCAGAACCAGCATACCAACGATGCTTCCACAAAGCTTCTTTATTTTCCCAATTATTCGATTCTTTAAAAACTTCTTCATAGGTCGGATACATATAAGCATTATATTTTGCACCACCTGATTCACAATCAGCAATCAATTCTTTAGCCGAATCCAAAGCCTTTTGCAAATATTCTGTCGAACCATATTCATAAGTCTGCAAACAGGCCTTTGCCAAAAATCCCAAAGCTGCCTTTTTGGTTGGAACCGTAGTAGTGGCATGTGTACCAACTGCCAACCATTCTACAGCATATTCTAAATCAGGAATAATAACTTCCTTATAAATAGTCAGCGGATCTGTACGTTCCGGAGCATAATTCAAAGTTGTTTCAGGTTCAGTCAACATAGTGACCCCACCAAATTGCTCTACCGCATTAAAATAATAGATTGCACGCAAAAAACGGGCTTCTGCAACTTTAGCATTTCGTTCCGCTTCCGTTTTATATGGTGCATAACCGGCCAATGCAATTGCTTCATTACAAGAGCCTACTCCATCATAAGTACCATTCCACCAATTTTGTATATAAGTGGTATTAGGAGATGCTCCTGCAAAGAACCAAAACCATTGGGTGTATGAAGTTGATTGATTAGCCTGATAGGTCCAAAGGTCTGAATCACCTTCGGTCAAACTCATCCAACTATCCGTACCATAGAAATATCTTTCCATAGCAAAATAACACTGGTTAACCAACGTTCATACCCTTCAATAGAAGTAGCAAGATTTTCCTTGGTAAAGCCTGCCGGATTATTTTCTTCCAACGAACAAGAGCTGAAAGATACAGCAGCTAAAGCCACTGAATATAAAGTAAGTTTTCTGAATATATTTTTCATTTTAAATATCTCCTATATAAAGTTAGAAAGTTAAATTAACTCCGAACACAAACTGTCTAAAAGTAGGGAATGCATCCGAACCGTTTGTCTCTGGATCTGTACCCTTCAACTGTTTATCCTTTACATAAATAAACGGATTGTATGCAGTTGCATAGATACGACATTTTTCCATCAAAGCCTTACGTGAGATATTAACTGGAAAAGTATATCCTAAAGTGATATTTTTCACTTTTATGAATGAACCATCACGCACTCTTAAAGCTGAGATGACCGTACTTTGTTCCGAGCCTGTACCTGGAGCAGGATAATAAGCTCCCTGGTTATTTTCCGTCCAATAATCCGCTCCAGCCAACTGATTTGTTGTTACACTTTGTTCTGCCGTATAATAACCCAACAAATCACTATTAATAGTTTGACCATAACGAGCCATTGCAAATACAGACAAATCAAAATTTTTATAAGTAAATGTATTATTCAAGCCAACAATCCAATCCGGATTAGTATGTCCCAACACTTGACGGTCATTTGTACTATATTTGTGTACTCCACCATCACCATCTTTTTCCAAAGTTTCAATCTGAATAAAACCGGGTTTAACACCATAAGCATCCAAAATATCCTGAGGAGTATTTGTACCCCAAATTCCGGTATATTTATAGCCATAGATGGACTTTATAGAATGCCCTACAAACAAATTTTCAGAAATTAAATCACCATCAGGTAATTTTTCTATTTTCTCTTTACTCCATGTTACAGATAGTGTGGTATTCCAACTAAAATCTTTGGTTTTTATATTATGTGAATTAATGGTGACTTCCACACCTTGATTACTAGTTTCAGCAATATTCTGCCAAATAGATAATGGGGATCCCCAACCAGTCAAACCACTAGTAATAGGCAAAGTACGTTTAAAGAGCAAACCTTTTGTTGTTGTTTTAAACCATTCGATAGAACCATCAACACGATTGTTTAATATGCCATAGTCCAAACCAACATTCCAGTTATAAGACTTTTCCCAACCCAAATCCTTGCTACCATAAGTACCTGTATACTGAGTAAAAGAAGAGTTTTGACCATTTAAAGTCAATCCATTACCGGTATAAACATAGGCTTGTGAAGTTGTACCATAAGCATCCACCCCGCCCGAATTACCTGTAATACCATATCCTACACGCAATTTTAAATTATTCAACCAATTTTTTGCCACATTCATAAAAGGTTCGTCAGAGATACGCCATGCAATTGCTCCAGCAGGGAAACTATCCCACTTATGCCCTGCTGAGAACTGAGACACACCATCCCAACGATTTGAGAATGTAAACAAATACTTACCTTTATAAGAATAATTGAAACGAACAGCAAATGACATTTTCTGTGTTTGAGCAAAATCAGACTCAACATGCTGCGATGCGCCGGATGCTAATCGCCAAAATGACCAACGATCTACCATCTGACCACTAGCTGCTGCTAAGCTACTATCATTTTGATTCTTATTCCAAGAAGTAATAACAGAACCACCTATATTATGATCTTTTGCAATAGTAGTATTATAAGAAAGAATATTCTCCCATGTATAATTCCATGCGTTCTTATTAGTAATAGCAGCATGAGGTGAACCTGCATAACTAGGTCTATTAGCATTACATTGATCTCCCAATATTGTCCTTGACGAGAATCACTGAGCGTACCATTAATACGGCTTGTAAAAGTAAAATCTTTTATTGGACTCAGTTCCAAATAACCACTAACATTCAAATAAGTGGAACGAGTATTATTCACATATTGATCTTCAATAAAATCACCTAATGGAGAATATTGTCCTGTAATATATTCATGATTTATTTTCCCATTTTGATCATAAGCATCTCCCAAAGGAAATGATGAAAGACCTTTTGTAAAGGTATTTTTCACTCCTTGATTTCTATCTTGATAAGTTAGATTAGAAGTAAAGCCCATTTTAGCCCAAGAGAAAATTTCTTGATCAATATTCAATCGCAATGAATATTTATTAAGATTGTCATTACTCAATAAACCCTCTTCTCTATTATAAGAAGTTGAAGCAAATATCTTAGTCTTCTCACTACCCCCTGAAACAGAAAGACTATATTTTTGGGTTGTAGCTGTATTACCTGAGGCTTCATCAATCCAATCAATCCACTTTCCAGCATTATAGGCATCCGTATAATCTTGATTACCAAATAAAGCAGACATATCAGAAGGGTAATCTCCATTCTTATACTTATAAGCTTCTCTTTGATAATTCACCCATTCATCTCCAACCATACCATGCTTATAATTAGGTGAACCACTGAAACCATAATATGCATCAAAGTTTACAGTAGCTTTTCCTTCCTTCCCACGTTTTGTTGTTATAATGACTACGCCATTAGCTCCTGCTGAACCATAAATAGCAGTAGAAGAGGCATCTTTTAATACATCCACACTCTCAATATCAGAAGGGTTCACCTGGCTATAACTCCCAGGAATACCATCAATAATGAATAACGGTTCATTACTACCATAAATAGAACGAGAGCCACGCAACAAAATAGAAACATCTTCACCAACCTGCCCGCTAGACTTCACAATATCCATACCTGCAATTTTTCCTTGTAAAGCCTCCATCACATTACTAGTAGGGGCAACTGTCACATCTTCATTCTTCATGGAAGCTACCGCACCAGTCAAATCACGTTTCTTCACAGTACCATAACCTATTACCACAACTTCATCCAAAGCCTGTGTATCAGGTTCCATTTTTATATTTATCAGACTATTATTACCAATAGTAATTTCTTTAGTCTTATAACCTATATAGGAAATCTCCAATATATTCTTTCCACTAGGCACTTCAAGTGTATAATTACCATCAAAATCAGTAACGGTTCCTATAGTCGTACCCTTTACCAACACAGAAACTCCAATCATAGACTCCCCTGTTTCATCCAAGATTTGTCCTTTGATTGTTTTTCCTTGCATAACAGATAGAACAGATTCACGATCCATTCCATTGTCAACATTTGCATACGAAAAAGCAGCCGGCATACATAATGCAGCTGATAATCCTAACACAACAGGTGTTCGTCTGATTCCGTAACCCAACGGCTTAGGACATTTTCTTCATGTCTTTTCTCATTTTTCTATGGTTAACAAATTAATTAATAATCCATATTATTTATCTCTAATGTAGTAAAAATACGATGTTTTAGTTTTCTTTCTTCAGATAAAGTCATTACTTCCATTGCTTCATCAGAAACCAATAATACATTCTTGGCCTCTTCAAATACTTTCAGCAGTTCTGCGTGCTCCTTTAAAAGCTTATCCCAATGAAAAGCTGATTCAGGAGCATCATCCAGAACATACTTGATAAAGTCGTCATCCTTCAAAAAGTCTTCTACCTTGCTATACACCTTTTTTGTATCCACGTTACAATCATTTTCCATTATGACGGATAGTGGTTCAAAGTTGTACTCACCTGGAAACTTAAAATATTATCCTACCAATTCCCTTAATCTTGTAATACCTCTATGCATCAAATTTCGTACCGACTGGTAATTCATATCCATAATGGTACAAATATCTTCATATTTCTTCTCTTCTATATAATATAAGGTAAGTGCCTCACGTTGGCGCGGAGATAATTGAGCCAACAAATGTTTTACTTTTATATTTTCAAAACAACTTTTTTCCTTTTCCAAATATGTATGTTCTACATCATCACCTGCTGCAACGGGATTCAGTTCCTCAACAGCCGTTTCCGACATGAACATCCGTCTGCGAAGTTCATCGCATAACTTATTTTTCAAGGAAATGAGGAGGTATGATTTGAAGTTGTCAATGATACCCAATTCGGCCTTCTTTGTATACAATTTTACAAAGACATCATGAATGCAGTCCTTCAACAATTCTTTGTCAGTAGTTAACTTACATCCATAATTAAATAGAAGATTAATATGCATATCATATAATGTAGAGAATGCACTTACATCTCCCGATTGGAAAGCGGTTACCAAGCAAGCTGTCTTATCATTTAAGTTTTGTTCCATCACAGTATACTAATTATAGGTTGTTTTGATGATGATGCAAAACTAGGGAGGATACGCTACTTTTTTAGGTAATATTTGATTATTGGACCGAAAAAAACAGATAACCTGCTGAAAAACATATATGCTAAATATTACAGATTTTCATTAAAAAGGAGAACCAAAATAAATCCGGTTCTCCTTCCATGTACTAAATTCTATGAAACCAATAAATACAATCTTTGTTTTTCTCTGCTTTAAGCATATATACATCTTTAATATTCAACCGTTTAGCAATCACTGTTATTGCTCCGGTCTTCGGATCAACAGACTTCAATATGTATTTTCCAGGTGATAAATGAACAGGAATATCTGTTGCAGAATGGGAATAAATGATACTTCCAATACCAGATTTTACCAATTTCTGATACTTATTTGTACCAGTATCCTCCATATCCATAGCAGCCGCATCAGTAAAAAGCTTTCATCAGCAACTGGAACAACCGGGCAAGACCCACTTGCCATGAAGACAGCCCAAGCCATATCCGGATAATTCTGCGCATAGTAAGTAACCGCTTTTTCCGGGAACTTCTTACGATATTCACTCACCGCCCGATAAGCTTCATCAAAAGTAACCTTACCTACTTTCATTTTACGGGCATGCTGACGGGGAGCCAAGTTCTTTCCACCTTCGGGAGCATAAAGACCATCCACTTTATAGTGCCAGTAACGAATATCAATAATGTCAACTAATTTCGCACGCTGCGTATCATTCAGAATGGCATCTTGAACATCCTTTGTCGCACTTAACGCCACAGTTGCTTTCTTACCGGTTTCTTTCTCCCACTCTCCTATCACATCCAGCCAGAATTGTACAAAATGCAACGGACCGGTAAACTCCGCACTGATCAGTTGTACCACATTTGCATCATCGGCAAAATTATCCAAGCATTGGCGAATATACTTTCTATGAAGCTCACGACGTACAGGATGACTGATATCATAAAACATATCCGCTACAAAGATACGTTTGTCACCGGCAAAAGGAACAGGTTCAGGCATATCGGTCTGATTGATATTATTGGCCGACCGCCAAGGACAGTCTACCCAATGTGCTCCCGCTTCCAAGATATTATGCTGGAAGTAATTCTCATGGAAAAGCAAAAGACCTTTTTTCGCCCCTTTTTCGGCAAACTGCTTCAACCGGTTCCAATACCATGCATTGGGACGGTTCAAATCATACTTGCTCAATCCTTCCCAAGCAGTACCTTTTCCACTGCGGGCAAACGGTTGTTCGTAGAATGGTCCCCACACATCTCCATCACGACGACGGACGCGCTCATGATCGTCACGACGACGCTCATACCACAAACCGTAATTATGATCTAAAACCAAAATCTGATTCTTCACCATATAATTCACCGTAGAATCAATTCTATCTGTCAGCCCAAGTCCTTCGCGTCCCGGCACGAAACGGGTAACATGTGGCTTGGCTTTAGACAAGAAGCTGGTCCTCAGTTTCCCATTCCACCAAGGAACCTCCTGTCTGCCGCCTACCAGTAACCGGCCATCCACCTGCATACGCCCATTAATAATGGCAAACAGATGATCCTTTTTATCCTTATATATAGGTGTATTAAACTTTAAATGTTCTAAAGATTTCAGCTTCCCGGAAGACACACAGGCTGTATAGGGTGCTTCCTCAATCCATTTTTGCATAGTAAGACGGGGAGTATAAGCTTCCTTTGCCATCTCCATTGCCGCTTCTACGGTAGGACTGCTGGTTGCGTTGGTAGCCCTGGGAAGAATACGTGCCTGGTCAGAACAATCTTTATTCAAACGCGCCGCCAACTGTGCATAAAACAAGCTGCGGGGATGTACGTGATTATTTGATTCCGCCCATTGGCCGTCACCCGAGAATTGCGCCCAACAACCGTATGCACGGTTTACCGCATCTCTTGCCGGTGAATAACACTCTATCCCGCAGCTGTACATTGCCAGAAAAGACTGTTGCCTGTATTCCAACCGGCACCATTTTTATCCTGTCCCAAATTCTTAAATACCAAATCATGGCCATCAATGTTTACCACATCAAATAATAATCCACAGGCCCAGGAATCAATAGAACCGCTGAATCCTAACGACTCTTCCGAATCACACTGTACAAAAGCATTCGGACCTGCCGCACAAAATCCGGCTGAGAAATCATGAATACCCTGTTTAGAATAACAACGCTGAAAAAGTGTCTGCTGCCCCATAGTATAAAATGTACTGCGACGCATTCCACCTATCTCTGAAACAGGTTCTGTGGATACACAATCTTCTACAGTTGTTTTAGAACCGGTACGCTGTATAATCACAGCACTTCCTGCAAAGTGCTTAAAATTTACCCTGCGTACCCAACAGTTTTCGGCATTTTCTATAGATACCCCCGTCCAGCAATGATCCTCATCTTTAGGATACTTCTTATTATAGTCAGAAGCCAATGTCAGATTCTCCAAACCTGCTTCTGCGATTCTGCCCGGCCAACTATAACGTAACACTTTGACAGTTCCCCATTTATTATCCAAAGCCATTGTCAAAGGAGCATCCAAAGTCAATTGGTTTCCATCCGCCTTACTTACTGACCTATCCCAAACCAAATCCATCTCTCCTTCTTTCCAGCCCAAAGCAGAAATACCTCCGCCAAAAATATCACAACCGACAGAAGCAATCCATTCTTTCGTAGAGGGGCGGACAATCCGGACCCGCTCTCCGGAAACCAGCTGTACATTATTGGTTACCTGAAAAGTACAAGTATTTACAGGAACGTATGATGTCAGTACATCCAAGGTATCCGTAACAGCCAAATCATTCCGTCCTTCAATATAAAGCAAAGCCCCTCTGTCCACTCCCTTTTTCAACAATACGGTCTGTTCCCTGTCACTGCCGCGCAGCACGACTCCCGACACAGAGATACGCAAGCTCTCATTCAATTCAAAAGTTCCTTTATCCAACAAAACAGCCCCACGAAAACCATTTTTATCCAAAGCCAATGAAGATACATAGTCAATGGCACGCTGGATACGAGAGGAATTATCTCCAGGCTGCCATGAAACAAAAACGGCATTCGCCACATCAGGTATAGGCTGTTCCGAATTATGGTAACCGCAAGAAGAATAATCTAGAATACGGTTTCCACGTTCATCAGTCACATAAGTCAGTTTTTCGTCCTTCACCTGTAAAGGAAAGGTTTGCGCAGAAATCCGCGCAAACCCCAAACTTAAAAATCCCAATAATAATAACTTATAATTCATTTTACATCAAGCTTTTACGTTTTGCCAAAGTATCGTGATTGTTCTTTACTTCCGTCCAATCCACTTTCTTTGCAGGATCTATGCCATTAATGTATTTTTCAATGTTAGTATACCCGTCACCATTACAATCTTTCACCGCATCACCCGGATCATTAGGATTGAGTCCGTATCTCACCTCCCAGGCATCCGGCATACCATCACCATCCGTATCAACCACAGGAGTACCTTTATATTCGGGCAAACCACCCACCTGACGAGGATCTGTAATGATACCTTGTTTATAAGAATCAACAGGAAGACGTCTTTTCACATAAGGACTAACGAATTCAGGAGCGTCTTTCACATAAATAGCTTTCCCTGTCTTCACCGTCTTTATCACACGGGTATCCACCGCATCTCTTTTAGGGAAAGTAGCCCCGGCATTTTCCAATACATAATTATAGGCAGTTTTGGCATCCATAATAGTCACATGGGGCATTGAGAAAGGCTCGTTTACACGAATTTGATCTGTAAACTTCCCTGCGTCCGGCATATCGTATACCTGCACGCCGCCATCCCAATTATTCTTTGTCACACGCGCATTGCCTTCCACTACATTTCCGGCAACATACGCTTTACCAAAAGTATCCGGTTTCTTCTTGTCACGGCTCGATTCGGGTTTCACAATCCGGTGGGCAATCGGCTTATCTTTCGGAGTGATAGGACCCGGTTTAAAATAATTATTAATAATATTCAAACGGCTGGTTTCATCTCCTCCGTCAACAGAACGGTTCCACCAATTAAAAGTCACATTGTTTACCAGATTAAAATCCTCATTCATGCCAATGGAACAGTTACGGCTGATATTGGATGCGAACAAGTTACGGCAAAACATACTGTTATGCCCACCTATAGTCGCCCCGAAAGCATGATTGTAACAATCCAAAGCTTCCGAGAAAATAGAGTTCTGAATAGTTATGTTGACAGTAGGAAGCTTCAAACCATGTCCTGTGGAATCACGATGGTATACATGGCGATAAAGAGACATATTCTCATCCAGCCCCCAGCTGCCGGAGCAATGATCGATAATAACATTACCCACACAGTTACCTCCCAAAGCATCATCCCGGAAGAACACATCCTGCGCCCCCCGACGGAAACGCATATGGCGGATAATAATATCATGCGTATCAAGCAAGAAAGAAGCCCCTGTTACACAAACTCCATCCCCCGGAGCTGTCTGACCTGCAATAGTGATATACGGAGCACGGACGTTTATAGGGGTTTTCAGCCGGATAACACCCGAAACATTGAACACAACAATACGCGCACCACCGGTCTCACATGCCTCACGCAACGTTCCGGGCCCACTGTCAGCCAGCGAATTGACCACAATTACTTTTCCTCCACGTCCACCGGGAGTATAGGCCCCTCCCCCTTCTGCCCCGGGAAAGGCAGGTATGTTGCTCTTTATTAAATCCTCAGGTTTGGATGCCCATGGTTTATAAGGACGTCCTTGAGTAGCCTCAGACATTACTACAGGTAATGCTTTCGCCCATGCCTCATCCGATTTCCGGTCTATTTCCTTTTGTTGTTGTTCTCCTCTGATTTTTACCGAATCAGGAATTACAGGATACTGTGCCGCCACAGGCAACACACATGCAGTCAATGCTGCCACTGCAAATAGTTTCTTTAGTTGATTCATTTGGTTGCTAAATTATTATTTTTTCTATAACTTCATAACATAATACTCTGCTTTTAACATGATTCAAACACACATTGCGAATATTTCTATATCAAAGACGGAACAGAAAGCTTGTTGTACTCTCTATCCACACATAAAAAGAGCTTGACACCGTTTTACCGGGCAAGCTCCTTTTTCTGCTTTTCAATAAACATTAATTTATATCTTTCCTCCACGTGCCTTGATACGTTCATACCAAGCCTTACGTTCTTTCACTAAATCATATCCCCGCTTAGAGAGGTAATTATTAATCCGGCCTTTGTATTTACCGAAAGCAGCATGTTTCTTATTTGAATTTTCAGCATCCATGGCAAATTCACGGGCTTCAACAAGCCATGCCATAATCTGCGCTTTCTCTTCTTCTTTCAAGGTAGGAATCATGTCAACCGTAGCTTTATAAGTTACCATTACCACACCATAAGTCATGCCATCTTTCACTGCATCTATCTGCTTGGCATCCAAATAAAGCGAAAGATCGGCCGGGAAAGCGAAATGAGTGCGGTAAAGTGCCGCATCCTTTTCAGCTTCGGCAGCTTTAACGGCTTCTTGTTTCGCATCGCCCGTCAGGGTTTCTTTTGCCAGCTTCACTTTGGTATCGCGCGTTTCGTATATGTCATTCAGTTTAAAATAACGGTTGGCTATGATAGTTGTCACTTCACGGGCGGCAACGGTATCTGTCAATTCCAGTTATCTACAATCTTCTGCGAACGTTTCACAATAGATTCCACGTAAGCCGGATCGCGGCCTTCACGGTCCAAATCCACTGCTCCGGCGGTAATGACTACCGCATGAGCAACAGAAACATTATACCTAACTTTTGTATCATATCCTGTCTTCTTTCCTCCGTTTATTACATCAACTTTCCTTTAGAAGCCAATGTATCATAATTGTTTCTCAAATCAGACCAGTCAATACAATTTCTAGTGCTGATACCATTAATATATTTCTCAATATTTGTATAGCCGTCACCGGTACAGTCCTTATTAGCATCCGAAGGATCATTAGGATTCAAGCCATTTGCCTTTTCCCATTCATCGGGCATGCCGTCACCATCTGTATCCACATACGGAGTTCCTTTGTATTCCGGATAACCACCCATCTGGCGGATATCGGTAATGATACCTTGCTTATAAGAATCTTTCGGCAAACGGCGATATTTAAACTGTCCGTCTTCTCCCATTGATTTAGGAGCCAGCCCGGTCAAATCACCGTTAGCATCCTTGGCCATCTTTTTATCATAATAAGGAACGCCTGTTCTCACTTCCTCTATAATACGTTCATCCACAATATCACGGCAAGGAATGTTGGCACCTGCATTTTTCAGTACAAAATCGTATGCATCATGTGCAGAAGTATGCGGATGTATGGCATTTCAAAAGGACGGTTGCTACGCATATTCTCCGTATATCCCTCTGTATTCGGCTGAGTTTCAATCTGGATACCACCTGCCCAGTTATCCTCTGTAATGGCAGGATAGCCTTCCATAATATTGCCATCGGCATAAACACGGCCATATACTTTATGATCCAATTTGCTTCGTCCCGCTTCGGGTTTCAGGATGCGATGCCCCACAGGAGTATCTTTCGGAGTGGCCGGTCCCGGTTTATAATAGTTGTTGATCATATTGAACATAGCAGTATAATCGCCACCGTCCGAAGAACGATGTACCCAGTTGAACACTACATTGTTTACAAAATTGAAAACACCATTCCAACCGATGGAAGGATTACGTCCCGAATTACTTGCCCACAGGTTACGCATAAATGCACAATTCTCACCCCCTAAAGTGCTGCCGAATGCATGATTGTAAGTATCCAGTGCTTTTGCCGAGATAGTATTCTGTATGGTAACATTTACGGTAGGCAGTTTCAGATCTTTTGATTCATATTGTCCTTCGCTGGGATCGTACATATGGCGATAGAAAGAGATGTTCTCATCCAATCCCCAAGTACAAGAGCAATGGTCAATCATGATATTTCCAATCGGGTTGCCTCCGAAAGAATCGTCACGATGCCAGACTTTTGTTTCGCCACGGCGGAAACGCATGTGGCGTACCACTACATCATGCGTGTCTACCCAAAAAGACTCTCCGGCAATACATACCCCGTCACCCGGAGCTGTCTGTCCTGCAATAGTGACGTATGGAGCCCGGACGATAATGGGAGATTCCAATTTAATAATACCTGAAACATTGAAGACAATGATACGCGCTCCACCTGTCTCACAAGCCTCACGGAAAGAACCGGGACCACGGTCATTCAAATTAGTCACGGTAATCACCTTACCGCCACGACCGCCGAAACTGTACATGCCTCCTCCCTCAGCACCGGGGAAAGCAGGAATTCGTGCCTGCGGCAAATCGTATGGACGGGAAGCCCACGAAATATACGGACGACCTTCTTTCGCTTCTTTCAGTACGACAGGCAATGCTTTTGCCCAGGCTTCGTCAGAGCGGCGACGTTCTTCACTCATCATTTTCTGGTAGGCTTGCTTCGCTTCCTCAGTTATCTGGGGATACTGGGCCCTTGCTACAGGAGCAATAAAAAGTAGCCATACACAGTCCTAAAAACAATTTTCTTTTCATACTTTATTCTTAAAAAATTATATCTGTGCTATAAGTAAGTTGGAATTTATATTCCGTTCTCTTTTTCTTAACAATTATCTTTTTCAAGACGTGCCTTTCGGGGATATGTACTCAAAAATGCTTGTATCTGTCATAATAAACTAGCAGATATAAAACTATCGTATTAAATTATTTCCTAGCATCCAATGTGCCTTCTGATTCATAATAATCCAACCATCCTTTTGATTGCTCCAACCACGGATTCATATTCAACACATTAGAAGGTAGACCGGACAGATAATAGTTTTCCTGCCATGAGATTACTGCTTCCTGACCATTCACATTATCTACCGGAGTTTCTCTATCCTCCAAGACAAAATGCTGGCTCCAGAACTCTCCTAACCTATTCATTTCGGCTTGTAAGTCTGCCGCATTATCCACATCTACAGGTTCAAAATCAGCAATGACAGAAGCAAGAGGATCTGCCTTTCCGTCATAATCCTTCACTTGCAAATATTTACCCACACGGGCAGTACCATTTAACGGTTCAATACCCAAGGTAGTACAGGTGGTATTGTTATCACTTGCATCATCATTATACAACATCCAACGCCATAAATCCCAATAACGCTTCCCCTCATAAGCTAATTCTACCTGACGCTCACGCAGACAAGCCTTAATAGCTTCATTCTTATCGGTAATCGTTCCCAAACCATAATTATTGGATGCAGGAATACCTACCCGGGCACGAATTTCACCAATTGTTTTCACTGAATTACTTATATCCCCCGTAGCCGCATAACATTCTGCAAGGTTCAATAACAATTCGGCATAACGATATTCATATACATCAGTGCCATCCCATTGATAAGTATTTGCACTATTTTCAGCCGGATCGGACATTTTACGTACTATCGCCGGACTGCTGCCTTCATTTTCCGTGTAATAATGCAACTGAGAACCATCTTCTTTCGTTTCGCTCCAACGGTAATTCCAAACTACGGCATCTGCATCCTGATCATATCCCCATTTTGCTCCGGAGAAAGTAAACGTGTAATAGAAACGCGGATCACGATTCTTGAAGAATAAAGAACGGTCGTACCCGTTTATCGCCTCACCGTCATCATTTACAGCTTTGGAACCATCCGCCATCGGGAAAATATCCAACATACCCATAGGAACATGATAACCGGAACCACTGCCACCCATTGTTTTCAAGCGGATTGTTTTCTGCCATCCACTATGCTCATCATTTTTAGAGGTAGAGCTAGCCAACAGTTTGACCATAATCACCTCCTTACATTCCTGGTTATCAAACTTGTAGAACATTTCATTCCAGTCTTTGGCGGAGTTGCCATACAAACCATAACCTTCGCTGCTCAAGAAAGCCTGTGCCTCTAAAGTAATATCCAACGCATCTTTCCAGCGTTTATTGCCTGTATTATTCCAATCTGTATTAAAGATAGGACTTGCAAATACCAGTGCCACACGGCTTCTGTATGCCAGCGCAGCTTCCTTGGTCAACCGTCCATACTGGTCACTTCCCCATTCTTTACGAGTGGGAAGCAGATTCGCAGCCTCTTTTAAATCACTCAAGATCTGGTTGACACATGTTTCCACACTTTCACGATTATAATCTTTAGCTCCCTCACGGTCGGCCGCCATAAGCACTTTATTTACCACAGGAACAGCTCCGTATACACGTACCAGATCAAACAACTGCATAGCACGGAAGAAATAAGCCTGTCCTTTCGCTTTTTTTATGGCAGCTTCCGACAAGTCCTGACCATATTCATCAACCCCTTCCAGAATTTCATTGCAACTGCGGATACGGCTATATGGATCATTCTTTATATTCGTAGCCAGATTACTGCCAAAATAAGTTTCACAGTCCGTAGCTTTTTTCAAACTTCTGGAAGCGTCAAATTTCTTCTCGATCCCCCATTTCTCCTCCGTATAAGTTGAATAGTCATTCCAACTACCGGACAAACCGTATGATTGCGGAGGAGTCATCCCCGACTTATAAAAATAGTTATAATACACATTCTGAATATATAAGTCCAAGTTAGATTCGATACCGAAAGTTTTTTCCGGTGAATAACTGTCATACGGGTTCATATCCTGTAAGAACTGGTCGCTGCAACCACTAAACGTTAAGCCGGCTGCCAATAACACAGTATATAATATACGCTTTTTCATATCAATGATTCTTTTTAATTTTAGAATGATACATTTACTCCCAACGACCACGTTCTCAATGTAGGATACAATGAAGTTGTTCCACAATACATATTCCGATAATGGTCGGGATACGGGTTATAGAAATCCCATAGATTGTTACCTGTCAGGCTTAGTTTAGCCGACTGGATCTTTAAAGGTGACAACCATGCCTTAGGTAGCGTATAACCGATACTTAAGTTACGGATATAGCAACGGAACGTACTGATAGACCAAAAATCAGACGGTGCAATCACCGATCCTGATATTCTGTTGTCCAAACCTAAATTAGGGTATTTCCCCGTCGTATTATTTCTTTCATCAAACATATCTTTCCAGAATGAGTCCGGTGTCCAAAGCATATCCCCACTGGATGTTGTGATTTTATTGACATCAATCTGGCGATAGCGCCCCATGAAGTGGCAATCATCATATTAAAACTGATGCCTTTCCATTCCACCCCCAGTTTGGTGGTAAAACCATATGTCTTTCCACTCTTATTCAGTTTGGCATAATCCTGGGTCTTGGCAATACGTCCGTCGGGCCCCGACTGCGTACCATCCTCATTCAATACGCCACCCAAATCCTGATAAGCCAACATACCCGGTTTCAACTGACTGACATCTTTCACTCCCAAATATTCAGGAGAAGTGCCTGCGGCTTCCGCATTGGCTGACAAATAATTCCAATAATTCTTAATATCATCACTATTCCGTAAAATACCATCTCCGGTACTTGTACCTCTCCATACTTTATACCCGTATGTAGAATATAGTAGAAACGCCCTCTCTTACAGAATTTTCCTGTATATAACTCGGAGCAGACTGGGGCCATTCTCTTACCCTGTTGCCATTAAATCCAAAATTCACTCCGATATTATATTTCACCTGATCTATTTTATCGCGCCAATTCAAAGAGAATTCACTACCAAAAGCATCAATACGCCCAAAATTCACTTCTGTCAAAGCACCTCCTGCAAAAATAGGAGTACCTATGATACCACCGATATTCTGATTCAAGATGTCAGAGTTTATATCATAGTACACATCCACAGTCGCACTTAAACGGTTATTGAGGAAACGCAAATCAAAACCAAGATTAAATTTATCGGTATTATCCCAATGCGCATCAGGATTAGGAGTTGCTCCCGGCTTGATACCGGTCTGCAGGATACCGCCGTTAGAACCGAATCCATATCCTCTACTGGGATCCAATGAATAGAGTTGCTTCCATCCCCATGCTTTGATATTATCTTTACCGGTACGTCCCCATGAGAAACGTACTTTCATGTATTCAAACCATGAGGGCAGCAGCTTCTTCATAAACCCTTCTTCCGAAGCTACCCAACCCACGGAAACACCTGGGAAGAAACCCCAATAATTGGATGGAGCAAACTTAGTGGAAGCATCGCTACGGAATAAGAATTGGAACAAATACTTATCGGCATAATTATAGCTTACACGACCTAAATAAGACAAAGACCCCTGTTTGTATTTATATGTAATAGAATTACCTGTATCCATAGTTCCCGCACTTGGCGAAGTACCCAAATAACCATCCGGGTCAGGATTATTAAACAACATTCGCTTGGAATGCATATAAGCCTGCATTTTTTCTACAGCAGCCATGGCGGAAATGCTATGCTTGCCAAACTTTCCTTCATAATTCACATAGAAGTTCAACTGCTCGTTTTTAGCCATCTGGTCTGAATATACCACACGAGTACTTCCTGTAAATTCTTTTAATTGATAATCGGAAACAGACGGATGATCGCTATAAAAACGATTTCCGGGTGTCAACGCATCACTTGCTTTCAGATAGGCCAACGTAAATGGCATAAATGCCTGCTCACTATCACTGGCACTACGCTTCAACGCATAGCTTCCCTTGAATGAAAGTCCTTTGATAAACGGAACGGCATACGTGACGGAGAAGTTGGCATCATAGCTGAAATTATCATTCGTGGAATAAGATCCGTCATTATTCTCCATTGCAAAATAATTCCATGTACTCATTTTATTGCCGGATGTTGCATTACCCGCACTCGAGTAACTGTTCAACAAAGGAGATGTATAATAGGTATTACCATCATCCAATGTTATCTCCCATGGCAAATAATTCGGCATATGAGCAAGAACCAAATAATCACCGGATTCACCGGGCTTAGTTCCCCCATAACCATTCAAATTGCTTAAACCTTTGGTAAAACTTGATGTGGTTTCCTGCTGGTTACCCGCTATGGTTGCAGAAAATTTCAAATCGGAAGTCAATTTGATATCCACACCTGCACGGAAGTTCCATCTGTTGTAATCCTGTTTTCCAAGATTCGCCCCCTGAGTATAGTAAGAAGCACCCGCAAAATAAGTAGCTTTCTCGCTACCGCCACTTACATTGACCGAATGGTTCATTGTAAAAGCGCCGGACCAGGCTTCATCCAGCCAATTGTAATTCAAGCCATCCATCTCGGCCAGTTCCGCTTCACTATAAATTTTATTCATCCAGTTTCCATCCGGATCCATACTTATCTTATTATTGGCCAAATTAAAGGAATTGGCAAAACGTCCATAAGCTGCTCCTTTTAAGGTTTTAGGATGGCTCACTGCATTATTAAATCCGAATTTACCTGAATAATTGATTTTGGGAGCTCCTGATTTACCTCGTTTGGTCTTTACAATAATAGCACCTTGCGAAGCGCGGGAACCGTAAATAGCAGCACTGGCATCACGAAGGACTGAAATACTTTCAATTTCAGAAGGATCAAGGGCATTGAAAGTTTCTAATGTCGGAAGACGCTGTTGGCATCTATCTGAATCACATCATCGATAATGACCATCGGATTAGTACTACCACCATCTTTAGAATACGAGAAAGATTGACGAATAGACATATCGCTCCTTCACCCGGACGCTGTCACCACCACTGATGCTCAAACCGGGTATCTGTCCCGCCAACGCAGCACCCAAATTCGACACCGGCAAATCTGAAATTTCCGAAGGAGTAATAACCCCGATAGAACCTGTCACATCTTTTGCCTTCTGAGTACCGTAACCGACTACGACCACTTCGTCCAGCATTTTGGAATCTTCTTTTAACACCACTCTAAAGTCTTTTCCTTGTTTAGGAGCAATCGTTTGCGGCACATACCCCACAAATGAAATGACAACCTTCTTGCCCGAGGGAACCTGTAAAGCGAATTTTCCATCAAAATCGGTAATGGTACCGTTTGTAGTTCCTTCCACCACCACACTGGCACCAATCACCGGTTCACCAGTTTCATCAACCACCTGTCCGGTGACAGTTTTAGTCTGTTGCACCGACTGGGATATAGGGAATCCTGTCTCAGCGGATACTCCCTGAACAGAAACTCCTGTCAGAAACAGACTGAGACAGACCACTTGTGTCAAGTTGCCAATCTTGTCCAGCTTCTGAAGAAATGCATTTTCATTCTCCATAGAATCTTTTTTAAAATTAAAATATTATCTTATTTTTCTTGTTGAAATATCTGTTTCAGATAAGCGACATTCGTCCCGAAGTTTTTCTTTACATTCCGGACTTCATCCTTATTCCGTGACCGTTCAATGACCAGCCATCCGCTCCACCCCATCTTATCAAGGGTATGCTTTACGGCATTCATATCCAGACGGGTATTATAAGGAAGAGTAACCCCGTCTGTATCCGTACAATGTATCTGACAAATCCGATCCTTTCCCAGTTTTTTCAACTCTTTACAGAGGTCGCGTCCATTTTCCAACGCATTTTGAAAACTATAATAAATCTTTATACCTTTCGAATTAATTTCTTTCAACAGTTTTATATCCTCTCCAGCGTCCAAAGAAGTACGGATACCTATCACTACTCCATCTTTCACTGCCATTTCTCCCACTTCGTGCAAACGGCTTACCAACTCCTGACGTGCATCACCCGCTACTGTCCAGTCCTCTTTTATACCACCTAATGGAAGGAAAGCTACTTGGGCCCCCATCACCTTCATCGTATTCAAACAATCCTGCACTAAAGCTTTATAATTATGATGAGTCAAGAAAGATTGTCCAAAGAATCCGGACATCGCCACAGAAGGAACTTCAATATGTTGTTCCTGTGCTGTTTCTTTAAATAATTTACAGAAATGGGGTTGGTGGAACTTATTATCAAAAGTATCCCGTTTTCCCAAGCCTCCCATGTCCATTTCTATGCCATCACCTCCTAGTTCCTTCATTAATTGAAAAGAACCGATCTTCTGGCGTTTTAGCATCATCCAGTCACACGCAGCTATTTTATAGCGTTGTTTTCCCTCTGAATTCTGTGCTCCCAAAGGCAGTAACATAAACAGGAGCATAATTAAACTGATAATTTTTTTCACATTCATCATAATCTAGTTATTGTTTAGAATTAAGACGAATCACAAAAAAGTATGTAATCACTAAATCTTAATAAAGTCCAAAAATAATTTAGTGAATAAACAAGACAATCCCGCAAACACAATGCTCGCTTGCATCTGTTTACGGGATTCCTGCTTTATAAGATCAAGAAATCAACTTACGCCATTCATTCATATATTCCCTCGGAGTCTGATCATATTTTTTACGAAAACATTTACTGAAATAACCGGAATCCTTGAACTACGCAAGCTAAGTCTAAATTATCATACTATCAATTTAATTCAATCATCTATTGAT